>Ga0256824_10000006_pt1 | contig 147566 bp, 253 predicted proteins | sample CV67metaG_FD_191570 | JGI IMG/M metagenome (GOLD analysis project Ga0256824, IMG submission 191570) | Hydrothermal vent microbial communities from East Pacific Rise, Pacific Ocean - CV67 | ecosystem: Environmental > Aquatic > Marine > Hydrothermal vents | place: Pacific Ocean: East Pacific...
AATATTAAGTTAAAAATATTCTAGGTTTTGTTAAGACAGTTATAGGACTATCTTTATACTCTATAACCGCCCCATGACTATTAGTATATTTTATTAATTGTCCTAACATATTATATAAGCAAACTGTTTTAAAACCAACTATACCGTCTATAACTGTTGAAAATAAATGAGTTACCTCAACACAATCTACTTCTTTTAATAGTTTTTCAATTATGTCAAAATATCCATCCCTTGATTTATATTCAATAATATTTTTCATTATAATAAATCACTTATATCTTTCAATGACGCAATTCTATTTACATTTAATCCATCACATTGTTCATTCCATGGTCTATTTAATAAAATAGGAATTGTTTCTATACAGTCTAACAGATTATCAAAATTATGAAAACCATCATCAAGAAAAATATTATTTTTATAATATTCATATTTATTTGAGCTATGTATAATATTATCAGTAGGAATACCAAATTCTTTCATTAGTATTTTATCTTTAATACTTTCATTACTACCTTCCGAAGCAGTTACAAACAGTATTCGTTCTAAACCTATTTTGTCTATTAATTTTTTAATAAATTCATAAGCGTAAGGAACTAATGTATATTCATTATAAATGCTACCGTCATGGTGATATTTAAAAACATTATCACCCAATAAGGTACCCATATAATCCCAAGTCGTTATATCATCTACTGAAATAGGGTATTTATTAGCTTTTTTTAGTTTATCAATAAATTCTGTATCATTATTTAATAAATGCATCCAATACGAAGTAGTGTTTAATAATACGTCATCAACATCTATACAAAATAGTTTTTCTTTTTGATTTAAAAATTTATTCAATCTGTCCATTTGTATTCCTAGTTTAATTATTTAGAGTTAATATATCATATAAGAACTTAAAAAGAAATAAAAAAGATAAATTTTTAGTGGCAATTTTAGTGGCAATTTGTTATTACTTTATTGAAAATAGTATCACTTTAAATACGATAATATAGGCATTTAAAAGGAAATTAACTAGTGGCAATTTTTATTTCTTTTTATATTAAATTAAAATCAACCTTATACAGAATATCGTAAAAATAAAGAATTAAAAATTATCTTTATTTCACCTAAAAAAATTAAAAGATTAAGCTTCGCCTACAGGTTACAAATAAAATTCAGGGCGGAGTAGGGTCTCGTAAGCTTTAAATTAGTATTCTTTGTATTTAAGTTTTTTTTAAGTGAATAAATGTTAATCTCTTTTTAAGAAAAAAATATATATAAAGGCACTTAAGAATTTAAGGAAACGGTTAGTATATATTATCTTAAAAAAGGCTTCAGTCAAAAAGCCTAACGATACTAAATTGTATCAATGCGACGTTAAGGATTTATCTAAGACAGTCGCAAGTTTCGTCCTTTATGACGAAGTATTTGATATAGTCTTAATTTGATTGAAAATGTAGAAAGTATATTATTTTCTACTACAATAAAATTCGATTATTACACTAGTAATATAAGCAATAAATATTATCTAAATGATGTTTAAATAGAAGAAAAATTTAATAATACCGAAGGAAATTATTAATATGAAAAATAATTTTAATAAACTAATAAATGGTGATATTATTGAGGTAAATAACAACGAGTATGTATTTATAAAAAAAGAAGATAAACATCTATACTTTTTCTTACTTGAAGGATTATATATCTTAAAAATGGACCTAGATGGAAAAAATGTTAAATTATCAGATGATAACATACGATACCCAGCAGAAAATGAACCAAACTTTTTAAATGGACTATCGTTATCATTTAAAGAATTATCCGTTTCTACTTCTATTCCAGATACTTTTAGAAAAATCACAAATATCAATATAAATACTGATATAAAAAAAGAATACGTAAAAAAACTTAATAAATATGCAAAAAATATTTTTACAAGCACTTTAATAAATTCACACCAACATCTAAAGTATCTTACTATGTTTTCTAAGTGTTTTGATAAATTTACAAAACCTAGCGAAATTCAAAATGTAAAAGTTGGTGATATTCTTACTGATAATCTTCAATCTTTTTTAACATATCAAGACTATAAAGAATTTGATATTCATATGGATGAAAATTATTGGGCTGTTACTGATATAACAGCACATGGGTTTTATGCTATAAGCCTACATACATTTAAATTATTTCATTTTACAAATAATGGTACTGTTACACATTTTGTAAATGATATAGATGGTCGTTATGATAGTATCACAAAAGAACATAATGGATTACAACCAGAAGTTTTAAATCATTACCATAATAGCCTTTTGCAAGAAGGTAAAATTTGTGTTTCTGATGAATTTTATGTAAAAGAATTAATTAATGATGACTCTTTTTTTAATGGATTAAAACTTATTAAAAATGCTAATTTAAATAACATTGAAAGAGGTGTTGCCATTACACGAATACTTAGAAATATATTAATATATAGAATGGAAGTTGCTGACTTCAAATCTTCTGAAGATAGAAATGTTTTTGAATTAATAGAAAAAAATTATGCAAAAATTAATGATAAAGAATTTTCTCCTTATACTTTCTCTAAATTTGATAATAACCCTATATTTGAATATCCATATATAGAAGGAACACATTACTATGAAAGAGATTTATGTAGTAATTATATTGATAATTACTATAAGTTAATGGACGTACTTGAGAAAAATATAGATTATAAAAAAGTTCCCACTACAAATTTAGAATTAGAAGATAAATTAATTCGATTTAATCATGATAAAATTTTTATCATTAAATATTTAAATAGTATTAATAGTGGTAATAACTCAAAACAAATCCTAAATTATCATAAATACGTTAATGCTAGTATTGAATTTTTAAGGTTCAGATATCCAGATATAATGGATAATATTTGTGAAGAAATAGAATTGGAGTTTATGGTTTTAAATATTGATAATTTAAATACAGTAACTTAGATATTCTCCAAGTTACTAAGATAATTTAGATATTATTTTTTTGTAGCCCTAGTCGGCTTTGATAATTTTTCTTTTGCAAGTGCTAAATTTTCCTCATTATAAGGTTTATACTTACCAGCTTTAAAGTTTTCATCTATATTTGCTTCACGTGATACGATAGGGTCAAGAGTTTCACCTGTTTTAACGCTTGTTTTATAAACATTGTAAGTAGTATTAAAAACACCTTTCGCACTCTTACTAACTGTTTCTTCTTTATCTAAAAATTCAAATTCTATAATATATTTATTAGTAGAAGATATAAATTTTAAACCACCATACTTTGAATCTAATCCAACTGCAACTGATACTTCCTCTTCTGCTTCTTCTGGACCACTATCATCTAACTGTTTTACAGAATTTTCTTTTTTTGCTAAAAATTCAGCCATCATTTCTTCTGTCGTTTTAGGTGCAGCAACTTCAGTTTGCATATAGTCTAGTTCTTTTAATTTAAAGCCATTATAAGAGGTTAAATACTGCATATTATGCTTTTCAGCCATATATTTTCTAAATTCAAATAATTCATTTTTTGATAATTCTGTATTTAAATACCCCATTTGAAAAGCACGTTGTGTTTTCTTATTTTTAACGTCTTTTATAATTAACTCGTTGTATAGTTTTTCCATATCCATATTATGTTTCCTTTTGTTTTATTAATTATAAAATATTATATGAAATTTAGATTTAATCATTATTTTTATTTTTAATTCTTTAATATGAAATAATTATACTATAAATTAACTTAACATATGTTTAGTTTAAAATATATACCTTAAATTTATTTTTGATACATTAAGCATAATTTAACCATAATTATGGCATAATATAATAATAAAAAAAATAAAAGGCTATAAAAAAATGACTAAAAAAGTAGAATTTACACAAGAAGAGTTAATTTGTATTAAAGATGTGATGAATGTAGTTACAGATATTTCAAACAATAACTTTGCAAGCTCTATTATTGATAAACTAGAGGATATTAATATTCCTAAAGTTAGCTTTAAATATGTTTTAGAAGCACACATTGAAGAAGAACAAGAAGATGAATGTGATATGACATATGACTGTCAAGACATGCCGGATGAGGTAAGAGAAGATTTTTTCCAATCACATGATGCTGGTAATGATTGTCATGTTACTGAATATGTAGAAAGTGGTTCGATTGTTGGTGATTTTCTTATCGAAGAAGGTTTTGAAAATGGCGATGAAGTAATTATAAAGCATTGGTGGTAGAAAAATGAAAAGAAAGGATTTAAATGTTTTTAGTTAATATTCCACATGCAAGCACATATATACCTGAAGAATATAAAAAAGATTATGTTATTTCAGGATTAGAATTAATAGATAATACTTTTAAATTCGCTGATTTATATACTGATTTTTTATATAAAGGTCTATTTGACAAGAACGAAGTTTTAAAAGCTAAATACTCACGCCTGTTTATTGATATGGAAAGATTTGAAGATGATAATCTTGAAGAACAATACAAACACGGTATGGGATGGTATTATACAAAATCTCCTTTTATTGATAAAATCATTAGAACAGAGAATTCTAAAAAAGATATTTTAAGACTTTATCACGAATACCACAATGAATTAACAGATTTAACCAATGATATTTTATCACAAGACGGAATTGCACGTATTATTGATTGTCATTCTTTTTCTAGTGAGACATTAAGATTTCAATCTTCAGATATTCATAAACCAGAAATTTGTCTAGGTTTTGAAGATTATCATAAAGATGAAGAATTTATAGATACTTTTATAGAAGAATTTAAAGATTACGAAATTTCCTTTAATAAACCATATGCTGGTAGCATTGTGCCATTAAAATTTTACAAAACAGATAAACGAGTTAAATCTACAATGATTGAAATAAATAAAAAATTATATATGAATGAAAATAATTTTGAAAAAAAAGATGAAGAATACTTAAAACTTCAAAACCACTTTTATCAATTAAATAAAAAACTTAAATAGAGGGATTATTCTTCTATTTCTAAGTCTTTTATCAAAAAAGGCGAATTACACTTGTCACAAACATAAGTCTGACCTGTTTCTAAAAATAAATTTGTTTCTTCTGGACCTAAATCTATTTTATTATTTGTTTTACATTTACAAGTAAAGATAGTTAATACACCTACATCTATTAAAATATCATTATAAAAATTATTATAAAAATAAATATCTTCTTGACCACCGAATAATATAAATAGGTCTAACCATTCTTTTGGATGTGTTCCTTCTACTTCTTCTTCATGGGTTTTATATGTCTTTTTAAAGTCTATATCGAAATTAAAATCGTGTATCATATGTGCAAATTCATGAACCATTGTATCGTTTAGATAAACTTCAAAACAGTGTGTAATTAACTCTAATTCAAATTGAAATACGTTTATATTATATGCGTAATGTAAGTCATCACCTTCATAACTATATCTAGCGCTAAATCCGAAACCATCTAAATTTGATTTTGTAAAAATCATTTCATAATCTGGAATAAAATAACCTAATTTTCTTGCTTTATCAGATAAATCATTAAATTTTTCAATAATAATATTGTATTTTTTTTCGTCTATTGGTAAATTTTGTAGATTATAATTTTCTAAATAACTTTCACCTATATCCGTAAGTGTACTTGTAATATCCATTAATATAATCCTTATTTAAAATCAGCTATATGTGATTCCCACCAATTAGTATCTCTATCAAATTCACGTTTTTTGTCTTGATAAACAAGCACAGAAGAAACATATAATTCTTTCCATTTTTCGCCTGTTTGTGATTCATAGAAATATATATAATCTAATAAACCTTGAACTGAACAATTATCAGTAAAGAAATTTACATTATCTAACATACCAAAATAAGTGCTATCGACACTTGAATAATAAGAAAAAGAAGTTCTAAAACTAGATTGGTCGCATTTTGAAAACCAAATATTAGAATCACTTTCTCGCGCTATACCTTTTGCGAATGCGTCAGTTACTTTCCATCTTTTTTTAATTTCGTCTATATTAACCTGTTTCATAAAATTACCTTTTTAAACAATATAACAACGCAGAATATTTTCTAATTCTTCTGGATTATTTTCTAATATGTTTAGTTCATATTTACTTAGTCCAGTTGCCTTAGAAAGACCTACATTCGGATATAATGTTTCTTCTTCCATTATTTCTTCTAATAGTTCTTTCGCTTTTTCGATATCTTTATTATTTACAAATTCTTCAATAACTGTTTCTTCCATAAATCTATCTTGATTTTTCTCGGCTATCATTAAAGCTTTCTTATATAATAAAGCTGATTGCACGTGTGCTCCTTCTTGATAGCCATTACAAGCTGGTGCATATAAATGGTTAGTTGCAGCAAACATTACACAAAAAGATTTAAAATCCATATGTAACATTAATTCGTCATCTGTAAAACCATTTTCCATTAAAATGTCAAAATATGTATCAATATAATCTTTCCAATCACGTCCATAACAAATAAATTCACCTAATTCACCACGCATACGACGACCTTCCATTTTCTTCATCATTTCAGATACTTCTGCGAGTTCTGGAATATCCATGTCTTTTTCTTCTGCTGTTTTAAGATTTTTTTCACATTGTCTAACAACTCTTAAAAGATTTTCATCTAAGTCAATTAATTTTTCTTTAAAAGAAATTAATGAGGGATTAATATTAGCAATTAAAGATTTATCTAATTTTTTCCCACCAATTTTTACCCATTTATTAAAAAAAGATTCCATATTATAATGATTAGTTTTTTCTTTGTTTATTTCAACACCATATTCACCAATTTTTACATAATTATCCCCGCAAGTAAAAATTTTACAATCTCTATCTGAATAACTATTTTGAGTAGATAATTCTTTAAATTCAAAACCTAATTTCTCGAAATAAGTTATCTTAGGTTCAGCACTCATATTATCTTGATATTTAGATTTACCATTTAAAGTATAATTAACAAAAGTATCATAAATATCTCTATGGACAAACATTCCAGATAAGCTTTGAAAATATTTCATTGTTTTTACTGTCTCTGGTTGTTTAAAATCTTCACCTAAACCCATAATAATTTCGGCTTCTTTAAATACTAAAGTTTGTAAATCAGACATTTGATTATCAATTCTATGAAAAACCTTAGTATTTTTATCAGTTTCTGACATTGTATCATTCACATTGATTAAAACACAATAATCGTCTGGCATATTTGATTGATGTGGAGCAATATAATCTTTTAATGTAATAGTAAAGCCTAAATCATGTTTATATTTTCTTTCAGAACTATCGATTATTTTAAACCCACTTTTTAATAAAGTTTTTTCGTCTGTTACTGTATCAGTATATTCAAATTTGGTAATATTAAAAGTTTCAAAAGTAGAACTATAATGTTCCATGATATTACGTCCATCAGTCAGCGCCTCTACTATTTGTTCAATACTAATACCAAACTTTTTTTCCAATGCTATTGTATTTTTATCTTTCTCTATATTCTCTACACCACCATAATCATTATATGTTCCGAATATTGGTAACATTGCTGGTGCATATAAATCGTCTGAATAAATATGCATATGTGTATTTGGTAAGGTAATATTTGATTTTTTATTTAAATAATTCTTTGTTGCTACTATTGGAATAAAGGCAACTTTATCCCCACAGTTAATTGATAAATTAGAAGCTGTGCAAGCTACATTAAATGAACCCATATTTTAAATCCTTTTTTATTTTGTATAATAGAAATTATATTTAAAACCTACTTAATAGCTGCTTAAAAAAGACTTTTTATTTTTATTTCAAACTTACTTTTTCAATTAGAATAATCATGTTATACTTAAGCACTTATGTAAAAGGATAAATAATGGATTTTCAACAGGTTAAGAAATATGCTAAAAAGATAAAATGGAAAGGTGATAAAAATCAGGAAGATGGATATTCACATTACCTTGTTGCTGCTGGTGCAGTTTTAAAGGATGGAACAAAGGTATTTGCAAATAATCGAACTGATATCTTTGAAAATGATATAGGTGCCTGTGCTGAACGACAAATTATAGCAAAAGTTATTGACATGGGACAAAAACCAAGAGATATTTTAAAATTTGCTATTTGGGCAAAAGATAAAGGATATGAAGAAATAAATTTATCTTGTTGTAGTGAATGTAGAGAAGCAATTCAAAAATATGCACCTAAATCAAAAATAGAAATGAGATACGATAATAAAATAGAAATCGTACTTGCAAAAAATTTAGGTCTAAAAAGAAATTTCTTTTTCAACATTTATAAAGGTGCAGATAAGATAAAAAATTTCAAAGGAAAATTATCTTCACATGATAGTTATTTATCCCTTCTGGAATTACCAGCAACAGAACAATACCAAGTTCTATCTTTAGGATTAACTAAACATAATGAAGAAGTGACAGAAGCTAAAAATAAAATTAAAAAGTAATAATTTAAGCAATTTATAAGCTCTTCATAGATATAATCGTTTATACATAAAAGGAAATTTTATATGAGCGATTATTACGAATGTCGGATTTTATCCGACGATAAACTACTAGAAAATGCAAGCTTTCAAACTGATGAAGGCACTAATATTTTAAAATTCAAAGAAACTACTGACATTTTTAATCAATTTAAATTCGAAACACAAGATGTTGCTTGTTGGAATACTCAATTCGAATATTTAATTAAAGATTTTGAAAAATTATCCATGGAAAGAAAAGCAACATTTATGCTTGTGTTTCATTCAGCCTGTGTATTTTCAACATTAGGCATTCTGATTAGAAATGGACAAATATCAAAAGTGGATGAATATGAATATGATTCAGCTGATAGTAGAACATTAATTGGTGCTCGTGCTATTGAAGATTATTCTGAAATAGAAGAATAATAATAAAAGGTATAAAATGAACGAAAAACAAATTAAGAATTTAATTAAAGCAATGGTGTTAAATACACATTACGAAGGTATTGAACCTAGTTATAGTGCTTATGGTGATAGTTGGAAAGCAATGGATTACGAATATAAGAATATGGTTGAGGAAATCTATTCTACATTCGAAACACTAGAAGAGTATGATGAAGAAAAAGTTAGTTAATAACTTATCTTCTAACTAAACAACATACCAGCACCAACACCTAATGCTAATGAACTTCCGTCACTCCTAGATAATCCAAATAATAATCCAAAACTTAAAAACATTGCTAATAAAAACGTCAATACTGATGTTGTTATATTATGAAGTGACATATGTATTGTCATTACGTCTTTATTAAACTCTATCCTATCTAAAAATAGTTTTGCCATATATTCTTCATTTTTATCATCGTTTAAAGTATAAACCGGTGTTTTAGCCATGAAATTAGTAATGGACTTAGTTACTGCCACTTCAATATGAAAAATCAATTTCTTATTATCTATTTTTTGTTCTAATTTATCTATTAACTCGTTATTACTTTTATCTAAAATATCATTATTATCTTTTGTATATTTTTTAAGAAATCCAGATAGTTTATGTTTTACTGCGTCAACATCTATCTTTATACCTTTTATATTAATACCGTTATCTGATAATTTTTGAACCTTTTCTTTTAAATCAACTATTAATCTTTCTTTTACTAATGGATAGAACTTTTCTATTGCTTCATCAGAATTAGTCGAAACTATTTTGTAAAAAAAGACACCTGATTTATCATAAACTATATTACCTTTCGACACTATATCAAGAGGATAAATGTCTTCTTTGTATGCAATATTTAAATGTGTCGTAACATTTAAGGAGTCTTTCTCAAATTCTACTTTAACTTTATCAACATCTACTTTTAAATCAATATTAATATCTTTAACTAATTTTGATAATATAAAACTTTTCTTTGCGACTACTTCTTTGACACTAATAGATATATTTTTAGTATAAGGTATCTTCTCACTTACTTTATTTTGGACAAATGATTCTTTTACATCGTATTTAATTGTTTCGTAGAACGAAAAATATCCTATAATTAATGAAAATATTAAAATAGTTCCAATTATTATCCATGTTTTCTTTTTTGATTTAACTACTTTGTTCATTTTTATTCTCTTTTATTTGATTTAATGTTATGATATTTAATTGTTTCTTAAGTTCCGCTTATTGTTTCTATAATATCATAACCATAGAATTCTTTATCTATTTTAGTATCTAAAGTTGCAATGATACAATATTCTGAAAATCCACCAGCTTCTTTTGTTTCATACATATCTGAAAAGTATTCTTTATCAAAACAATATGTTTTAACATCATCGTCACCCTCTCTACCAGCTTGAAGTTGTAATAATTTTATTTCATTATGGTCTTCTACAATATTAATCCAAAAACCACGTCTTGAGTCTTGCATTACTGAAAAAATACATTCGCTTCCTAATGGTATTTCATAACCACCATTCTCCAAAAAACTATCTGTCTTAATGTTAAGTGACATATTCGCTATTTTTGTAGGACTTTTTTCTATTAATTTTAATAAACTAGATACTGTAATCATTTAAACTTCCTTTAATTATGTTTCCCAATATATTTTACTTACTTTTCGCTTAAAATTAGCTTATCACATCTTTATATTTTTTCTTTTTTAAGTAAAATATAAGCTATAAACTGCTATAATTTATTATTAAAATTAAAAGGTCCTATATTGAATAAAAGATATGATAAATTATTAGAAGATTTAAAAAAAGAAACCAATGCTATGTCACCAGAAGAATTTCAAGAAGCATTTGGTTATAAACCGAATGAATATCATTTAGCTGCAATCGCTTTTCAAGAAAAATTAATAGAAGATGGTAAAAAGGCTGGTATAGATAGTTTTTCTTTTCCAGAAGCAATGACTTATGTTGTTGGGGATATGTTTAAAGAACCCTTGAAAGAAGTTAAAAAAATTGCTTTAGAATTAATTGAAAAAGGTCATACTACCTTTGAAAATGAATATGATTATGAATATGCGGACCAATATTCACACGCCTTTTATGAAAATGATAAATTATGTTTTGTTAAACGAGACCAAAGCTTTAATTATGTAATCGTTTTTGAAGAAGATACTAGAATGAATACTGGAGATATTCATATTAGAACTTACTGGGAAGAAATGAATAAATATTATCAAGATGATTTAGACGAATTAACTGATAAAATTCAGAAAGGTGATACTTCTTTAAAAACTTTAAATGAAATAGGTGGAATTGTTAAAATGTTTTCAGATAGTTCATATGAAAAAGATTATCCTAAGAGACCTAATTTGCATAATGTATTAAATGGTGTTGGAATGTTTTATTGTGATGGTCGTGATAAAGGTTATATTGGTAGTTTCAAACAATGTAATTATAGTGACACTATAACTATTAGTAATGGATATAACATTAATGTTCTTTCGCACATTGTTTATGATATGCAATCATCTATTCATGAATAGATGACTAACAATCAAATTACTATATAATGAAAATTATATAGTTTGTGGTTTTGATAAATCTCGTGTTTCTCTTTGTTTTAATCCATTTTCTTTCAAATAAGCAGTATTTGCTTCTAAAATTTCTAAACATACTTCTCTAAATCTTTCTTCGTCATCTTCTTGACTTAAATATTCATTTGTTGTTACACTTGATAATACATATTTTTCACTTAAATTTAGTAATTGTTTTAAATCTTCTTTCATTAAAATACTATCGTTTTCACTTTTTGTTTCACTTGCCCATTGAATCAAGTCATTAATAGATTCTTCTCTTTCTTCAAATCTATAATCAACCAATTGTTCATCAAAAATTGCATCTTCAATTATTTTATCATTAATTACTCTTTCGTCATCTACACTTGTTGCTATATTTATTTTTTTTGCCATTATTAATCCTTTATTTTTATTAATTATAACCATTATATCTTAAAAACATTTTAAGCTTTATTTAATTATTTAAAACACGTATATTTAAAAAATATTTAAGATATATATAAGTAATATTAAGATATCATCTTATCAAAAGTTATATATTAGGAAAACAATATGAATAGAAGAAAAGCATTAGACCTTTTAAGGTTTTCACCAGTTATTTTAGCAGCAACACCTATGTTAGTGCCAGTATTAATGGCAAATAGCACACCAACTCCTAACTTGGAAATACCAAACTGGCATTGGAAAATTGGTGATACTGTTGTATTATTAGAACCAGATTATAATGACCCAGATAGACCTTTTGTTTTTGAAGCAGAGGTATTAGGCATTGCACAAGATGGTTCAAAGGGTGTTTATGTAAATGAACCAGAAAGAGTTTTACCAGGAGAGGTATATATATCTATTAAAAAAGTATATTCTAATAATTATAAAACAGAAGAATTTGCTAAAAGATATTTAGAACATAAAGATATTAATATTTGCTCACTTAGTACAATGGATGATACACAGTTAGGTTTTTTAGATTTAAATAAAGACTTTTATAAAAATAAATCTTTTATTTCATTTGAAGATGTATTTGAACAAAACCCTTATACAAATCAATATTTTAAATCTATTAAAAAAATAAATAAAATTTCTTAAAAGGATTATATATGGCAGATTTTTGTACAGAATGTAACAAAAGAATGGGGTTTCCAACACCAGACATTGATATCGATAAAATATTTAATAGCTTAAAACCAGGTTATTATCAGCAAGTTCTTTGTGAAGGTTGTACACTAGTAGCTATTGCTAAAACAGAAAAAGGTGAATTAGAATTGGCAGATTTAAAATCACAAGAATTCTTACCTAGAGAAGAGTTCTTTGAAAAATTTGGAAATTATATTTAATATGTATATTACAGATACAGAGCGTGAATTCAAAAACAATAAAGAGCTAGATATACTTTTGGTAAATTTAGAAAAATTAGAATTTGTAATCAACACCGTATATACTAAAGAATTTATGTTTACAGGTATAGATAACCAATCACCGCTAATAAAAGAATTGATTATTTCAGAATATGATGAAACAAATATGAAAATAAAAAGAAAATATTATTTAGATTTAGTAGCAGTTATCCACTCTTTAATAGAAGAAAACTCAAATGAAAAATATACAAGTGAAATTAACACATTGTATCAAGATTTATGTTCCTCACATGTGATTTTTATAGATGATGCAAGCGGTTCTTGGGAATACAAACTACAACAGTCCAGATAATATTCAAAACTGCTTAAAAAACTGACTTTTTAAGCAGTTTATAAGTCAGTGTTGGATATAATAATTTAAATAAAAGGAATTAGAATGAATTATCAAGATTTAATACAAAATATTAACCCGATTGCAAGAACTAATTTTTCTAAAATGGTAGATGAAAATTATAAATTTTTTACTAAAACAGTAGATAAAGAAAAACTATATCATTATTTATTTTTAAACCTTGATTATAAAATAGTCGCAGATGATACTTTTGTTCATGAATTTAAAGTTGTTAATGCAACATCTAGAAAAATATTTAATTTTTTATTAGAATATAAAGTTTTTGAAATAGAAGAAGAAGTTATCGAACTAAATATAGATTGCCCAGATGAAAGACTATATTTTAAAACAATTGGACTTCTACCAGAAGACCTTATGCGTGAAGCAAAGAAAGTTATGTTTAACGAAAGAGATTTCGTTAGAGCACTTTAGCAAGATTATTAAAATGAATAAATATTTCAAAGTATATAGCGAAGAACATTGTGATAAGAATTTCATTTCCTCTAGCGAAGAAGAAGATTATTGGATAGACGAATTTCATTACGAGCGGTGGTTTAATGAACTACAATTAGAAGAAAAAGATTGCGAATTAACAGGTAATGAATATTCGGATAGATTTTGTGCGGAACAATATTATGGCTCTCCCGAATATATGTTTGAAAAACGAATTTGTAATGAAGTTATTAGAATTACAGAAGCTAATATCGAAGAAGCTACGAAATATGAAATAGATAATTCAAATGGTTTAGAAATAGCATTAAGAACTAGACATATTAGTCCTTGGATGATACATGAAATAACAATGGAAGAATATGACAATTCAGTTAAGTGTGTAGTTGGTGGCGGTGAGCTGTTAAATTAACAAAAGGTAAATAAAATGGGATTAGATAAAAAATTATTTAGGTTTGAAGATGTGCATTATAATTTAAGTGAAGCCGGATTAGAAGTATTAAAAATAGAAATTAATGATATGGTAAAAGACTTTGAAAATACAAAAAAAAGTGTGGAACAAAATACAACTTTAAATAAAGAAAATAAATATATATTATTTGATAATTTAAAAATGATTGAAGCTAATATCATTAGATTGGCAAATTTTCAATTAGATTTTAAATGTACAAAAATCGAAGAAAGAAATGATAAAGTTAAATGGCTTAATATTATCAAAGAACTTACAAAAAATATTTATACAGAACTTGAAAATATTTTAAATGAATTAAAAAAATCTTCAAAAACAGCGAGACGAGTTCTATAGAATATTAAAACCTATTTTAACAGTATTATCCTCACCTAATTCTTCAATCTTGAAGTAATCTGTGTAAGGATGATAATTATTAGATAAAGGTGCTTCTATTGTATCCTTATCCTTAGATATTTCGTGTAAATATAAAGCACCGTCTATTAACTTCTGTAATTTCAACAATTCCTCCTTAGAACATTTTATTTCATATTCTTTTTTATCACTATATGTTATTATTTTCATTATTTTCCTTTTGTTATTTAGTCCATTTTATATTATATTATCACAGATAATATTCTATATAAACTTGAAAAATACTTAAATATAAAAATAAACTTAAATAGAATCTTGATATTAAGCTATTCTTTATATTAATATTGATATTATTTAAAAAATATTAATAGGAATAATACAATGAATAGAATGGAAGAATGTCCTTTTTGTGAAGGTAAGTTAATACACGGAACAAATAAAGTAGAATTTAAATATAAAGATAAGACTTTTTTAGTAGATATGATTAGTGAATATTGCGCTGAATGTGATGAAGGTTTTCAAGATGATGAAGACCTTAAGATAAACAGTATAGCTATTGAAAAAGCGAAAACAGAAGCTATTAATTTAAAATAATTTTATTATGATATAATTAATTCAAAGGATAATAAATGGATATAAAAGATATTACAAATTTAATTAAAAATCACAAAGGTGATAGCATTGAAATGACAGCTAGTGATAGCAATCGAAATTATTCTTCTATAGATAGTTTATTAACTGATATCGATGAAGATACACTAGAACTTAAAAAAGTCTATTTTACAGCTTTAAATAAAGATAAAAAAATAATTCATTTCAATATAACACCTGTTAAAAAATTTAATTTTAAAAATCATATAAAAAATCTTCAGCCAATAGAAATTTTCATATACGGGCTAGTCGTAGTATGGTTTGGGCTACTATACAACCATTTTTCTGGTTAGGCAACCAATAAACTTTTTCAAAACTAACTCAAGAATCACATTTATTATAAAAATTACTATCATTTATATCTTGAATATTGTGTTAAATGCGTGGAAGGTTTTCAAAATATTGAAGACATTAAAGTTAAATTGATTTTTTAACTTCTTAAATATGACTTACTTATTCTTTTCTCTTTGTTTTTCTGACATTGCCAAATGATACCCATATATATAAACTAACGGTTTTAAATCAAAATGCTCATTTTTATCTTTCAATTCACGGACCTTTTCAACTACATCAGAAACCTCAAAATCTCTTAGACTTAAAATCGAAGCTATATTTAAAATTCCAATCTGCCATCTATCTTTACGAACAATTGCTCCATCTTCTCTGAACTCATAGTCATCAGGATTAGAGCCTACAAACTCTTCCTTACGAAAATCTTGTTCTGTAACTTTTCTTATTTTAGACATTTAAATCTCCTTTTTAAGTTCTATATGTTTCTTATAATTCATAGTCCAATTACCACAAGAGTTACACTCATTATAAAAATTACCGTCATTCATATCTTTTCTGTATTTAGTTAATTGTTCTGAATTAAACCAAATATCTTTAAAACTATTATTATTCAAATCACCAACAATAAAATTCTTACAACAAAACTTCACTTGTCCTTCAATATCAATTCTTGAATATAGATATCCAGCATAACAACCAATATTTTCTATTGGAAACTTATGCGAACTTTGCCCAAATAATTGTTCTTTAAACGCACCTAAATTATGACTTTTTAAATCACTATTTTCTGCATAGTGAATATATTGTTCAATATTTTTTACCAAAAATTCAATTTGTGAATCATTTAACATATATTTTTCAGTCCCAGGTGCTGACATACTAGCTAATTTAAACTGAACTCCACAATTCAGTTGTTTTGTAACATTTATCATATTAACTATTTCTTTATAATTTACATTATTAATTACTTGAACAAGTTTTAAATCCTTCATAGGACTTAATATAGTCAAAATATCAATGAGATTAGAGTAAGCCCATACCTTTTGATTAGGATGATAATTAACATACGTTTCTGCGCTTGCTGAAGATACGTTAGCTAAAATGGTTTCTACTTTTAAATCTACTATTTCTTTGGCTTGTTCCTTTGTAATAGCCAAAGCATTTGTAATCAAAGTTAGCTTAAAATTATATGACTTAACTTTTCTAATTATTTCCATAATATCTGGGTGATAAAATATTTCGCCACCACCACTTAAAATAATTCTTTCAGTTTTAAGTTCATGCAATTGCGATAATGTATCAAAAAGTAAATTTTTATCCATTTGTCGTTGTTTCCATTCTTTTGTCTTAGGTTCATCTAAATCAGGAGAATAGTTCCAACAAGTAACACAATCCAATTGACATAAGTTATTCAAATCAATATGAACACTCTTTGGACCTAATACTGGTGCCGACTTCTCTATAATACTTTTATTATATACTTCTTGTATTTTTTTATACTTCATTATTTTATCCTAAGCTACTTCGTGAAATTGAAAGAATTTCTTCTTCCGAATCTAATCTATCAAAACTACCCTGCACAAGTATATTATTACATTGTGGGCTGATTAAATTTAAAACAGAATCCGCTGCACGTTCTGCACCATTAAACGTTACTAAGTTTTGACCATATTGTGAGAAACTATCACGATTATCTAATAATAATTGAAATTTAGTTTCTAAATCAGCTTCTAGTTCTGTTTCTAATATACAAAAACCAGATTTATTATCTATACTTCTTGCTCTACTTTCTTGGTCATCTAGACCACGTAATTTAGGAATAAAAATAGTAGGTACGCCCATATAATTAAGTTCATGAAAAGTATTGTAACCAGTTGCACTTATCGCAGCATCGAATACATTCATGATTTCAATTAAAGGATAATAACTAATACTCATCATATTATCAGCTAATTCTAATTCAAACTTTTTCAAAGGTGCTTCAGGAACAATAAAAAACAAATCTTTTCTATGTCCTAATTTATCTATAATAATTTTATACTCTGTAATAGTTGTTAAATCACCGCCACCACCAAGGTTTAATAATACAATTTTTTTATCTGTTGGTAATTTTAATTTTTTAATTACTTCTTCTTTTGTAAAAGTTTCATCTTTACTTCTCACCATTATATTTCCTACCCAGTCCAAAGGCTTTCCTCTAGGAACAGGTATAACAGTAGTATCTTTCATATGTGGTGTAATAATTAAATCATAAAAGTTTTGTAACATTATTTGATTATTTGACATTTTCTTTTGCTCTCTATGAATAAATATTTTCTTCATAGGAGATTTCATAGAAAGAACGCCTAATAAGTCATCTAAGCTACCAGTAGGGAATGTATCAACGATTAACGCAATCGGGTTATAAGTATTAACCAGGTTCATTACCGTAGTGTTATACATCATTTGTAAATCACGCCGTCTAATTTTTTTATTAAGTTTTAAATAACTTTTAGATGGAAGCTTGTAATACATAATATTATGTTTATAAAGAACTTCACAAGCTTCGCTAGTAGTTATAAAAATAGGATTAATACTTTCGTCTTTTTCAACCATTTTTCTTGCAATAGAAAGCAATCTAGTCAAATGACCCATACCCAAACCATTTACAGCGTAGAATAATACGTTTTTCGTTTTCATTTTAATCCTTAATATCTTCATTTGTTTGTAAATCTAATTTACCAAAAGAATATTTGTTTTGTAAATAAGCTAAATTAGTATCTTTTTCTTCAAACACATTTTCTTCCCAACATTCATCAAATGAGGATACTTCATAATAACCGTCAATTAATTTAATAGTATATCCACTAATATCCGAGTTAGTTTCCCATTCATTATGAGATACCCTTATCATTTTTTCGTAATCAGTATTCATTAGAAGCCTTTTTATAAAGTATATGTATTTTTATGTAAGAAGATTATATCTTTAAGCAGCTTATAAAGTACTTAAAGATATAGTGGAAGTGAAAGATATTTTGTATTTAGTTAAAAAGTATTTCTTTATTAAGAATCGTCGCTATCGTCATTATCAGAACTATCGTCATAATCAGTATCTTCATAACTATCAGTTTCAACTTCTACACCGTTATCAGTTAAATCTGCTGCAAAAGAAGATGCAGCGTCTGTAACTTCACTTTCTTGTTCTTCCAAAGCACCATCAATAACTTCGTTCATAGAATAAACAGCTGCCCCAGCTGCAGCCCCAGCTACCATTCCAACTACTGCATTACCAGAATCGTTACTATTAGAATTGTTATCTGTATTATCACTTTCAGTATTTTCATAGCTATCCGTGTCCATACCAACATCTACATTTTTTGTTACCGTATCTTCATCAGCATCATAAAATTCTTCTGGTGATAGCTTTTCCGGTTGTTCTAATAAAGTAGTAGACATAGATATATCATCACTAATATCATCTACTTCATAAAATTCATAATCAGAATTATCATATTCATTGTAATCAGAATCTGAAAATAAAGCATACATAAAGTAGTAATCCCAGAAATCATTATCATTTCTATATCTATTATATGAATCTCTATTTCTATATTTAGGTTTCGACTTAGACTGCATTAAAGTTTTTACTTTTTTATTTTTTGTAGCTGTCGGAGTATTATTAATAATACTATCTACTTTATTTTCTAAGTTTCTTTCTAAATTAGAAGAAGAAATCTTTAACATATGTTTATATTCCTTAACATCACGGATTTCATTAGCTTTTACTTCTAGTTCATCTGAAATATTAATAATTAAAGTGTCATTTTCTATATGTAATTTATAAGTTGTTAATAAATCAAAATCATTCATTTCACCTTGTTCAGTTGTACTAAAATTAGTTTCTGGATGTTGTAATAAGAATAAAGTAGAAACTACTTCTTTTAATTCTGGTGTTAAATTAATAAGTGTATCTATCTTATTAATTTTATCCATATCGTAATCTGGTTCGCCTTTAAAAATAAAGAACTTTTTTGTTTGTGTAACTAAACTATCTAGTGGAATCTTAATAACTTGTGATTTATGTAACATCTATTTACCTTTTTATTTAATTGAATACAGAAGCATACTGCATATATACTTATAATATACTTAAGCAGCTATTTTTTTTGTAATTGCTAATGCACATTTCATAGTATAATAAGCATCGTTACCAGCATTATGAAGATATTGTGGATTTAATTCACAGGCATTTGATATTTTTTCTAAATTAACGATACTATCAAATCCATTAGCATAATAGTCAAACATTTTTGTAGTATCATAGTATTTTTTATGCATATACTGTTTTTCTAATTTAGCCAAATCATTATGCAAAGAGTGACCTAAATATAAATCTGCTTTATCCAACTGAGCATAGAATAATTCCCAAGCGTCTTTTTTCTTTAAAAATAAAGTTTCACCAAACATAAAATTATACTTATTATCTGGAACGTATATACCATTTACTTTATCTAAATAATCTGTTATGACAAGATTTTTACTGACCATTTTCATTGTTTTTGTATCTAATACAGTAAATCCAATTTCCAAAACTATCGAAGTTTTCTTTTCCCAAAATTCTAAATCAAAAGAAATTATACTTTGTTTTTTTTGTAATTCTTCTCTAAATAAACCGTTATAGTCGTTAAATTTCTTACATAAGTTTTTTTCTTTATTTTTTACGTTTTGTAGTTTTCTTAATTTTTTTTCTTCTTTCTTTATTAATTCTTCTTCTATTGTTAATGATTTAGATTGACCAAATTTAGCCAATGTTGATTTTTTTAATTCAGATAAATCATATTCTATCTCACTACCATTTTCCATAATAAATCTTTTTTTTTTATATCAAATTCTATCTGAGTAAATCTAGGCATCCAGTAATTTATAATATTGTGTTGTTTAAATGCATACTTAATTATTTTATAAATATTAGACCCAATATATATATTATTATCTTCATCATAGTAATATATTTCCATTCTATCAAAATAATTTTGTATTGCTTCTAAGAAAATTGTTTGATGCGAAGTTTTAGATACTTGTGAATTAATTTGTGATTTAATATTTTTTAATTTAAGTAGTTTTGCCATTTATATAACCCTATCTTTTAGATATAGTATTGTACTATTAATAGACTTATAAACTGCTTAATCTAAAAGAATTAAGCTATATTTAATTTTCAACCACCTATAATATTTCTAACTACGTTTAAGGATTAACACTATTATGATTTTAACAAATGATATATTAGATGAAAAAGATATTAAAAGCTTTCTTATTAAATTAGAACAATCACTACAAGACAATCAAGAATATATAGAAATTATAATTGAAGAAGCCAAATCTTCAGATATATCTATTCAAGAAATAGACCCATTTAAAAATGAAAGAGATTTCCTTTTGCATTGGTTTAAATATGGATTTGTAATTGGTAAAGATATATTAAATAAAGAAGAATGTTTATCCAGTATTAATAAAATAAAAGAAAAATTGTCTGTATTAAATTCAGATTTACATAATCAATCTACTTGGGTTGTTGATGACAATAACACACCAATAATGTCAAGAGGATTTTTTGACTTATATCATGACGATTTATTAGCACAAATTAGACAAAATAGAAAATTATATTTATATCATGTATTACTTTGGCAAAATTTAAAATTGAATACAACTTTTGATAGGATAGGTATTAAAATAAAAGGTATTGACGGTGATAAAGGTTTGCCATTACACGTTGACCAAAATCCAGTTGTTCATCCTAATTTTCATACTATACAAGGTGTATTAGCTCTTAGTGATTGCACTACTAATGGAACTATTGTTGTACCTAAAAGTAAAAATGATTTTTTCAAGTATAAAGAATATATTCCAGAAGGATATGAAGGTGAGCATGTAGAACTTATTGAAGATAGTGAATTATTTAATAAAATGCATTCAAAAAAAGTCTATTTAGAGCTTAAACAAGGCAATATGTTATCTTGGGATTCAAGAACTACACATACTAATATATCAAATACTTCAATAGATAGATTTGTAATGTACACTTCAACAGGTATTCAAATAGAAGAAGAAAAAATGAGAACAAAACGTATTGAATTATTTAAAAATGGAAATGGTGAAAATGTTCGTGATGCCTATTGTCATGCTAGTAAAAAACCAAGATTTTCAAATGACCTAAATTTTTGTAGAAAAGAAGAACAATTATCTGAATTAGGAAGATTATTATATGGATTTGATAGATACGAAGATTACCTTTGCTAAAAATACTATTAAATGCAGAACCATTTGGATTTGGACCGGCAGCAGCCATAGCTAATATTTTTGATTTAATAAAAGATAAAGGCTATATTATTGATTATATTGGTGAGGGTCATACTAATGATTTACAGCTTAAATTAAACTACAATAAAATTATAAATATAAGTCAATTTGATTCGGTCATTAATGATTATGATTATTTCATAACAGCTATGGATTTTAAACTAGCCGAAAAAGCTATAAAAAGAAATATCAAAACTATATTTTATGATGCGTTAACCTGGTTCTGGAAAGATATAAAACTAAAACCATATGCTTATATATCACAAGATTTCGTTGGTGTAGAAACTAATTTTAATGTTATTGAATGTAATAATAAATATATTATTAATCCATTATTATCCAAACACACTAAACAATCAGAAAAATATAATGTTTTAAATTTTGGTGGTCTTGAAAATTGTTATTTTAATGATAAAGATACTATTACATACATTCAAAATATTATAGAACCTATTTTAAATCATTGTAATATTGATTATATATTAGGTAGCGTAAAACACGTGAAAAAATTAAAGGATAGATACAATATTCAAACATTACCGTATGAAGAAATGCAAGTATTATTATCTAATACTAATAATCTATTTTGCACAACTGGATTAGGTAATATATATGAAGCAAATAAATATAAACTTAATACTATATTTTTACCACCAACTAATGATAGTCAAGGACAACAATTAGAAATTATCAAAGACAAAATATTAATAGAAAACAATCTGGATTGGTCTTTATTTAGCAATACTGTTAATTATTTTGCTTCACAAGGCGAAGTTATGAATGCTATTAAAAACAATATTCATTCATTTGATAAAATACTATTTTTAGAAGCATTAAATAAAATAGAATTTTCTAAACTTAATTTAAATTTTAATAATAGGTTAAACTTAGAAGACATATTAGTTAAAATAATCATTTAAACAATCATTAAGTATTATTTTGATACTATATTTTACAGTTTATAAGGAATAAAAATGTCACCACAAATAACTTATCAAATATTAGATTTAAAAATAAGTCTTCTTCTTCCAGTTGAAATAGATATTAATCTATTATCTAAACATATACCAGAAATAAAAAAAATACCATTTGATGAAATAGAAGAAATATTTATTGGATTTAAAGAAGAAGAAAAAGAATCTTTTCTCTATGATGAAGAGTCTATACTTATATGTGGCACATGGAATGACACTTTATATAATGATATTCCGCATTTACTTTATTCTCTTGTAAGAAGATTACTTATAGAAAAAAAATATTTTCCAATACATTCTACAATGATAGAAGACAAACTTTATATTGCTCATAGTGGTGCCGGTAAGACAACATTGGCAGATAAAGCTATGTCATTAGGAAAATCAGTTAATTCATTAGATAAGACGATTGTAAAAATAGAAAATGATAAATTAATTAAAAAATTAGGCACTGATATTTTTAGCAGACGTTACGGCGATTCAGAAATAATTAAGGTTAAGAATAACATAGAAATAAAAGCCATTTATCTATTTTTTGTATCTGATAATTTTAGTATTAAACAGTTATCTAACTCAGAAGCAATTCATTCTCTATACCCTTTCTTCATGGATACAGTTAAAAAAGATTGTATTGTAAACAATAAGTTTATCTATTCTACGGACGTTAAAGGGGATTTTTATAACTTTATTAGATTCTTCCATACATTTGATAAGGTTTTTATTATTACTGGTAATTATGAAGAAATATTAAATGGAAAAAATAATGAATAAAACTATTTTATATGGAATTTGTGGAATTGGAAATGGACATTTGTTTCGCCAATTACCTATTATTAAAAAACTTAAAGAAGATGGATATAGAATTATATTCTTTTCATATGGTGATACGCTAAAATATTTATTAAAAGAAAAAGAAGAAGTTATAGAAGTAGAAGTTCCTTATTTTATTGGTGATTATGAAGGTGTTAATTTTAGTAAAACAGTTCAACATAAAAAATACGACCTCAATAAAAATTTGATAGCTATGGAATATGCACAAAAAGAAATAGGAAAACCTGATTTTGTTATTTCTGATTACGAACCAATATGTGCACAATATGCTTACGCTTATGATGTTCCTTTCTTTACGATAGACCAACAAAGTAAATATATTAAAAATGACTTTCCTATTTTAAATGGTTTAAATTATGTAGATGAACGAATGCGTTTAAATATGTTTTTTCCCAAAGCTAATCGCATTGTATTTTCTTTTTATAAATACAATAACATTGATACAGATACAAAAGTTTTTGCACCTATTGTTAGAAAAAATTTAGTAGAAAGGGAAAATGCTAATCATTATTTAGTATATTTATCTTCACAAGAAGGATTTAGTCAAAGTATAGATGATATTACGAACGTGCTTGGTAACTTTCCAGAAGAAACTTTTTATATATACACTAAATCAGACGTTTCGCACTTAAAACTAGACAAAAATGTAATTGTATGTAATCATCACACTAATAGTTTTGAAGAACATTTAATGACTTGCAAAGGCGTTATAACAAATGCCGGTCACACATTAATATCAGAAGCTATGTATTTAAAAAAACCTGTTTATGCTATACCATTTAAAACATACGAACAACACCATAGTGCTTCTATGATTTCTGAACTTTGGTTAGGTGTGGAAGCTGAAGATTTAAATATCAATAGACTACAGCATTATCTCGATATGGATAAAAGATATGCATACAATTTTAAACAATGGGATGTTCAAGAAAAATTGCTTGGAAAAAGTGAAGTAGAAGAAGTTGTTAATTATATATTAGACAAAGCAAAATAATAGAATAAAAAATATATATATTAAGCATAATATAAGCGTCAATATGATATTATTTTAAATATTAAAAACAAAAAGGATATATTGAATGAAGAATATTATTAATAAACTAGAAGAACCTATATTAGTGATAGATATTCATAAAACAATAATGTATGCTTTTGCTGAACAAGAAGAAGGAGGAAATTTCTTTTTAATTGCATTCGATATTAAAGAGGCAACAAAAGAATATCCTAGCATTTATAAAATTGAAAATGATAGATACACAAATTGCCTTATGGTAATAGAAGAAGAAATTTTAAACAATATGAATAAACATATAAAAAAAATTGATAGTAAAAACATTAATGTTATTGAATTTAATGAAGGAATGTGGTTAAAAGTAACCTCTTTTGAAAATAATTATACAGGTGCAGAACTAGCAGAAAAATTTTACCTAGATAATATAGCAGAAGATTTTGGAATGAACGAAATATGTGGGGAAAATAAAGTAGAATTTATAAAAGAACAAATGTTTAAAGAATGTGATGACGGTTCTATTATTATATATCCACCCATTGCAGAAACAACTGCTACTTTTAATTAGTATTTAAGCTCTTTTCTGATACAATGCAGTATATAAAAAATAAAGGTTATTAATATGGAACTTACAGTTATCGAACAACAATTAGCGGAAGAACAAAAAATTAAAGATACTTTATCAGATACAGACGTATTTTATCCTGATTATCAAGTTAAAATCTTTTTAGGTTCTGATGAAGATAATGTTTTTATCGAAGAACATTCAAATATCCAAGAAGCAATTGATGCAATCGAACAAGTTCGAATGTTAGGATATATCATCCGATTAGATGATAAAAAATTTAATGATAAACCTGTTGATATCAAAGAATTTACAAACTACGAAGAATGTGTGGTTTTTATTGATGTTGAATATTGGGTAAATAGAGAACATCATAGCTTTGGGGAAATTGAATTACCTTCTACTAAGTTCAGTAAAACATTAGGAATATTTGAATAATGAAAAAACAAATTATATATAATGATGGTAATGTTGTATTTAGTAAGCATTATGATTCAAATGAAATTTTTACTATTTTCGAAGACAAAGAATATTTATTATTTATAGATGATAATGATAATGAAGAAATCTTAGTGCCTAATATAGACAACTTATTAAAACTATATTCTAATATGCTTAATACAGTATTAGTTAAAGATAATGTAATTGAATTACAATGTTTTTTTAATCATTACTATAATAGTTCTTCATCAGTTAATGAATTAGATTCCCTGTTAAGTTATTTTGAAATTGAAACTTATCATAGTGGTGTCTTTTTAAAAAGTTACAAAGGCACAAGTTTAGAATTTGAAGGATTTAATACTATTGAAGATTTTATTCTAAGTATTAAGGATTTAAATAACTTTCAGTTGGTTGATTTACTAGAAAGTCAAAATAAAAAAGGTATCTAAACTTATGGAACAATTAACACTATTACCTATATTAACCGCAACACTTTTAATTGCAGCTCTTTATCAATTTTATATATTATTCAAAAATTATAGATTTATAAAAAAATCAAATACTAATTCTTATCATAATAATGAATTCGCTTTTAATTCTATTCATAATAATTCAAGAAACAGTGGATTATCTAATAATAAAGTTTTAGGACAATGTAAAATTTCTCAAGGTGGAAGTGACTATTCAGATGATATTTTAGAAAATACAATTAACAAAAAAGATAGTATTATTTTAAAATTTGATGTAAAAGAAAGAGATAGTTATATTTTTGTTCCACAAGTTAAGTTAAATGGTGCTGCTTGGTTCACTTAACCATATAGTTAATAACCTTACAACTGTGCTATTGAAAGCACTTTTTGTAATAAAATCCACTAACGATTAACCATTTATGACTGAAGATACTTCTAGTCGATTAATCCACTACCATTATACCTTAGTTTTTTTAAATATTTCTTAATGCACAACTACAATATCAAACACTTTATCAAAAGTAACAAATCTTTTTGTTTATATATATATTATTAAAAAAATAATATTAAAACTATTTTAAGCTTACTTATACTACACTTATACATAAAAGGATAACTATATGAAAATTAATGACACAACTATTGCAAAGCTATCTTCTTTATCTAAGTTAGAATTTAAAGAAGACGAAATTATAGAAATTAAGAAAAATCTAGGAGAAGTCTTAACGTTTATGGAAAATATGAACGAAGTTTCTTTTACTGAAGAAAATATAGTTATTAATAATGAGTCTATTTTAAGAAAAGATGAACCTACTACAAGAGAATTTAGTCAAGATTTTTATAAAAATAATAAAAATATAGAAAATAATCAATTTAAAGTTCCGACAGTATTATGATAAATATAGAATACAGGTGGGTGAATGTGTCTGATTTAAGCAATCCTACTAATTTTGATATGGAACCAGATAGAGATTGGGAAAATAAACATGAATATTACTTTGGATACTATGAAACAAAAGAAGAAGCATTAACTGCTTTAAAAGAATGCGGTAGTTTAGGTAATGATATAGAACTTACTCTTATAGAAGTGTATAGTTAAAAAAAGGGAATACAAGTGAGAACAACATTAGAACAAAGTTTAAAATTAAACGAGGAAGAATTAAAAAGCTTAGTTTCCTCAATTGAGAGTAAATCTTCAACAAACGACTTCGGTGGTTATGTAGAACAATTAAAACAAACTCCGTTAAAGAGTATTAATGAATTAGGAATACCAATTGCTGTTAAAGATAATATTAACGTATTATCTTGGGAAATGAATTGTGGTTCTAAAATATTAGAAGGTTATATCTCCCCTTACAATGCAACTGTTATCACTAAATTAAAAAATAATGGTTTTATTCCCCTTGGAGTTACAAATATGGATGAACTAGCAATGGGAAGTACAACTGCGACTAGTATTCATGGTAAAACTACAAATCCTCATAATATAGAATGTGTTCCTGGTGGAAGTAGTGGTGGTAGTGCTTCTGTTGTTGCTTCAGGACATGCTATTGCAGCTCTAGGAAGCGATACTGGTGGCTCTATTAGACAACCAGCGGCATTTTGTGGAGTTGTTGGATTTAAACCTTCTTATGGTCACGTAAGTAGATATGGTTTATCAGCTTATAGTAGTAGTTTAGACCAAATTGGACCTATTACTCAAAATGTTACAGATGCTGCTATATTATATGACGCAATTAAAGGTTATGATGAATTAGATAGTACTTCTTGTAATATTGAATTAGAATCTTCTTACGATAACTTAGATAAAAATAAAAAATATACCATTGGTATAGTCAAAGGTTACATTGAACAATGCGAACCAGATTTAAAAAAAGATATTTATGCAAGTATTGATAAACTACAATCTGCCGGTCATACAATTAAGGAAATAGAACTATTTGATACAAAAATAGCTATATCTTCTTATTACATTATGGCAACTGCAGAAGCAAGTGCAAACCTTGCAAGACTAGATGGAGTAAGATACGGTTATAGACATAGCAATCCTAAAGATTTAGAAGAAATGTATGTCAAATCTAGAAGTGCTGGATTTGGTAAAGAAGTAAAAAGAAGAATTATGCTGGGAACATTTGTATTGAGTTCTGGATATTATGATGCTTATTATAAAAAGTCAAAAGAAATTCAAAAATATGTTAAATCTAAATTTAGAGAAACATTTAATAGTTGTGATTTAGTTTTAATGCCTGTTGCACCAACTACTGCTTTTAAATTTGATGCAGAATTATCACCATTAGAAATGTATTTAAATGATATATTCACTATATCAGTAAATATCGCTGGATTACCTGGTATGTCTATCCCTATTGGTAAAGATAGTAATGGATTACCTACGGCGTTACAATTAATATCTACTGAAAGAGATGAACAAAAAATATTTAACTGTGGATTAAATTTAGAAGAACTTGTAAATTACCAATCTAATATTAACAACGAAGGAGATATTTAATATGTTTGAATTAGTTATAGGACTAGAAGTTCATGCCCAACTAAATACAAAAACAAAATTGTTTTGTTCTTGTTTAACTAGCTATGGAAACACTCCGAACAAGCATACTTGCCCTGTATGTCTAGGATTACCAGGAGCTTTACCAAAAACAAATGAAGCTGCTGTATCAAAAGCTTTAAAACTCGCAACTGCGATAGGTGCTACAAAAAATGATAATTCAATATTCGAAAGAAAGAACTATTTTTATCCTGATTCCCCAGTTGGTTATCAAATATCACAATTAGAAAGACCTATTGTTGAATTTGGTGAAATCGAAATAAAAGATAAAGATGGTGATGACAAGATAATTAGAATAAATAGAGCGCATTTAGAAGTTGATGCCGGAAAAAGCACACACTTTAATGGTTATAGTTTAATAGACCTTAACAGAGCCGGAACACCATTACTAGAAATCGTTACAGAACCAGATTTTTCAAACAGCACAGAAGTAGGTAACTACTTAAAAAAATTACAATCGATAGTTAGATATTTAGATATTAGTAATGCAAATATGGAAGAAGGTTCTTTTAGATGTGATGTAAATATTTCTATTAGACCAATTGGTAGTAAAGAATTATTCACTAGAGTAGAAATTAAAAATATGAATAGTATTAAATTTATTGAAAAAGCAATAGCTTACGAATTCGATAGACAAGTAGAAGCTTGGGAAGATAATACATATGAAACTCAAATTAGACAGGAAACTAGATTATTCAATACTGATACGCTACAAACAAAAAGTATGAGAAGCAAAGAAGATGCTAATGATTATAGATATTTTCCTGACCCAGATTTACTTGAGATAACTATACCAGACGATATGATTAAAGAATCTAATACTATACCAGAAATGCCAGATAAAAAAGTGGAACGATATGTTAATGAATATAAACTAAACAAAGAAGAAGCCGAAAGGATAGTTCAAGATATAACATTAAATACTTCTTTTGAATACTTAATAGAACAAGGTGCTAAACCAAAAACCGCTTTAACATGGTTAGTGGTAGAATTAGTAGGTAGATTAAATAAAAGACATACTAATATAAAAGATAGTTCTATAACTATGGAAACACTTTCTACATTAATATCTAATATAGAGAATAAAAATATTTCAAGTTCAAGTGGAAAAGTTATTTTAGATTATTTATTTGACAATGAAGATAAAGATATAGAAACTATTATTGAAAAATTAAATTTGAAGCAAATTAATAATGACGATTTAATCATAGATATATTAAATGATTTAATTAAAAGTAACCCGGATATGATTGAAGAATATAAAGCTGGTAAGAAAAAAGTTATTGGTTCTTTTGTTGGACAGATTATGAAAAAAACAAATGGTCAAGCTAATCCACAAAGAGCAAGTGAATTAATATTAGAAAAATTAAATTTAAGTTAATAAAAGGAATTACGTATGGACACAGTAACACTCGATTTTGATAGAATAGAAAAATAATTAATAGATAAAAATATCACAGGTTATGATATAGACTTAGAAGAAGAAATGTTAATGATTGAACTTGATAATATGGAAAGTTTAAAATTTATGAAACAAAATACTTATTTTCAAGCTTTATTAGAAAGAGCAAGTGGTGTGTATATAATGTTAAAACAAGTTACTACAATTGAAGAAGTTCGTGAGTTATTAGTGCAATATATATAAAAGCTTAAACGCTTTTATAATTGTTCTTATATAGAATTAAGGCATCTATTTTTTCGCTTAATGCTATACCTTTATATTTTTTTAAAGCTTTATTTAAATGTTGAATAAATTCCATATATTCTTCAACTGAAAAAATATTACTATGTTCTTCACCCTCATAATCTATATTTAATGTTATTAAGCCATCAAATGTTTCAAATTCTAATACAAAATTATCATTTCCAGAACTAATTCTAAAAACATCTGTGAATGGTTGATACTCTGTAAGTGTAGTTTCTTTTGTATATCTAAACTTAACATTATTATCTTTCAATACTTTTTTTAATTCATATTCTGGTGTAATAATATTTAAATATCTTTTCTTTAGGTAAGCTAACATTTTAGTCCTTATTTTTTATATAGATATATTATAGCATTACATTGCTTAAAGATTAATTAATTAAGCTTTAATTAACATTACATATATTATCATCCCAATACAGACTTATAATCTATCCGCTTCACTCCAAAAGAGAAGGTAAAAACAATAAAAATTATACACACGATACATAGATATATTATTTATATTTTAATACTTAAAATATTATTTTTATCTAATTGAAGCAAGACAACTCTTATACAATTAAATAAAAAATAATATTAATATAGTAAAAATAAAATATATAGGAATATAAAAATGGAACAAATACAAGATATCAAAAAAACAATCATGCAAGTTACTCAAGGTCTTAAAAAAGATGGAATAACAGTTACACAAAATCAAATATTAAATATAGTTGCTGCGGCGAATGGTTTTAAAAATTGGAGTGCATATACGAATTCTGATAATACTGATAAAAAACAAAGTAGTGAAATATTTAGTATAGAATATAAGAAAGAAAATACATATAGCATACTTTATGATTTAATTAAAGATAATAGCATAAAAGAACAAGAATTAAAATATTCTTTAAACAGTGAAAATACTTTATATCAAACAAGAGAATTAATCGATGACATTAGATTTAAAAAAGACCTCTTAATAAAGTATAATTTAATATATAACAATGATTTAAACTATACTACACACAAAGATATGGGTATTGACGATAATACAATTATACGAACTAATACTACAATAGATACAATGAAAAAACTTTCTTCTACAAAAAATTTATATATTGATATTAGTAATATTAAAATAGTACCTTCTATATCTAATAAAAATTTTGCAATTTTAATTTTAAATATTCTAAATCTATTAGGTAAAGATAATTCTTATAAAAAATATTCCATCAAGATAGATAATATAGTATATAACATTAATACACTTAAAGAATATGTTAATAGCTTTAAAGAAGATACATTTATACATATACCTAGTGACATCACTGCTATCAATAGGTGTGAACATCTTAGGACATTAGAAAAAGAATATACTACGATTATAGATAATGGACAACAAATATTAGTTTATAAATGTGGAAATAATTATCATCTTCATACAGCCCAACATACTACTAATAATCAAATTTATATCTCAAAAAAAATAGATTCTTTAATATTATTTGCATTATCTTCTAATATCTTAGATTGTGTAGGTGATATAGAAAGATATTATTTTTATACAAATCCTATGGTGCAACATATACTTAAAACAAATAATATTATATTTAAAAGAGTTAAACAAAATTTAAAGTCTATTCAATTGAAAGAAAACTCCTCTATTTTAGAAGAACCTATGGAATTGTTAGAAGGACGTTACATTGCATTAAAAAAATTAATTAGTGACCCAGATTATTCTTATATTGATAAATACTCCTATATTAAACAAAAAGATAATAAATGGGATATCTATTTTAGTTATGAATTAACTAAAAAATTAATAAATAATGAGAAATATATAGATGGAATTATGTGGCATGAAGAATGGTTAGAGGAAATAATTAAGCCAATTTAAGTAAAAAAAAGATTATTTTCGATATTTTTACTAAAAAAGTTGTTTTGTTGAACCCCTGTTTTTAGGGGTTTGCTAACGAATTTCAAAATTCTTTTACTTTTTACTTGACTTTTTTTAAAAAACACTTTATAATTTCACCATAACAAATCAACAACTTGATTAAGAGAAGTTTATCTGTTTAACAAAAAAAACTAAAAAGGAATACATTATGAAAACATTTACAAATAATAATAATTTGAAAAACAAATCTAGCTTATCATTTAATGATAGTAAGTTAAAAAATAATGCATTCTTATCATTTAGTGATTCGAGTAAGAACAACCTGAGATAAACTTAAAACTTTATCTCAAAGGTTTTTCCTTGGGATAAAGTTTAAAACTTCAACTTTTAAACCCCCAACTTAAAACCTTTTTAAATATAACTTAATAAATTTTAAATACAATTCCGTATATATCATTTATTTTTAAAATAACTATTTATACTTTTGTATAAATTTATAAAAAAAAGGACATTTATAATGATTTTATTACATAACATTAATCTTAACAAGAATAATTTGAATAGTAAATTAGATAGTAATGCACTTTTTTTAAATAAATTTAGTGATTTTAATTCCAAATCGTTTAGTTCGTCTAAACTTTTAGGAAAAGATTTCTAGGGATAAACTTAAACCTTTATCCCAAGAGTTTTTCTCGAAGGGATAAAGTGAAACACTTCACTTACACTCTTCAATAAAACTCTAACACTATATCAAATAATTTAATTCAGCTAAAAAGATTTTGACTGCGTTATTTTTACAGAATTTTATTCTTTGATAAAACATAATATTACAATGGAAGATTGCCTGAGCGGTCAAGGGAGCGAGTTGCTAACTCGTCTAGGTCACACTAGCATCAGTTCGAATCTGATATCTTCCTCCATAATAATATGGCCATTTAGCTCAGTTGGTAGAGCAGTAGACTGAAAATCTATGTGTCACTGGTTCAATTCCAGTAATGGCCACCATATATAATTCGTATTAACTCAGCGGTAGAGTGTGGCACTGTTAATGCCTTGGTCCCTGGTTCGAATCCAGGATACGGAGCCAAAATAAAAACGGAGAAAACTGCGAATGGTCGCAAGCAGCCTTGAAAGCTGTCGGCATGGTCAAACATGGGGGTTCGATTCCTCTTTTCTCCACCAGAAAAAAAAGATTTTATCATTAAGAATTCTTCGGAATTTTTATAGTAAAAACAAAAACTTAAAGGAAGTCATTATGAAAATGATATTAAAACTCTAAGACGTATCTAAAAAGATTGTAAAATCAGGATGCGTCTATAAATAAAAAAACAGACGCATCCTAAGCTTATTTGCGTGAAGCACTCGGCTTTTAACCGAGAGAACTGGGTTCGATTCCCGGAGGATGTACCAATTAATGTGTATGCATAGCTCAGTTGGTAGAGCACCTCACTTTTAATGAGGTGGCCGGGGGTTCAAGCCCCTCTGCATACACCAAAATTTAAGAAATAAATAACAAAATGGTCTTGTAGCTCAGTTGGTTAGAGCGTCCGGTTGTCAGCCGGAAGGTCGAGAGTTCGAATCTCTTCTGGACCGCCATTAAATATAATTCGTATTAACTCAGCTGGTAGAGTGTTTGACTGTTAATCAAAATGTCCCTGGTTCGAGCCCAGGATACGGAGCCAATTAAATAAATATAAGGTAGCGTGGTCGAGCGGCTTAGGACACTTCCTTGCTAAGGAAACGTGTGAGATAGTATCAAACACCGTGGGTTCAAATCCCACCGCTACCTCCAAAAGAGAACTAAACAAGCCTAGATGGTGAAACTGGTAGACACAGGGGACTTAAAATCCCCCGGCTGTAATGGCTGTACGGGTTCAACTCCCGTTCTAGGCACCAAAATTTATCATTAAGAATTCTTCGGAATTTTTATAGTAAAAATAAAACAAACTTAAAGGAAATCATTATGAAAATGGTATTAAAACTCTAAGACGTATCTAAAAAGATTGTAAAATCAGGATGCGTCTATAAATAAAAAAACAGACGCATCCTAAGCTTATTTGCGTGAAGCACTCGGTTTTTAACCGAGAGAACTGGGTTCGATTCCCGGAGGATGTACCAATCAATGTGTATGCATAGCTCAGTTGGTAGAGCACCTCACTTTTAATGAGGTGGCCGGGGGTTCAAGCCCCTCTGCATACACCATATACTACAATATAATTGCTTCAGTAATTTAAAATAATATACAAATAAAATTTATCAAGATAAACTTTTTTTATAAGAAAAAGTACAATTTGATACAAATAAAGTTTATCTTGATAAATTTTATTTATAAGAATAACTAAGACTTTAGCTATTTAACCAATCTTTTTTCCTTATATGAATACTATAATCTGTCTTTTCAACAAAACCACTAAAATCATTTATTTTTAACTTTTTAACATGGCTTTTTAATATACCAGCTAAATAAGATTTTCCAGTAGCTACATTCCCACTAATATTTATAATTTTGTCTTTTTTTAAAGAGTCTAGAATTTTTTCTATAATTATTTGCACAAAGTCAATGGTGTATAATACATCTAATTTTTCTGTTAATTTTTTAATATCTTTTTTATTCATCTTCATATCCTTAATTTTATATTTTCGTTGTTTCGGATACACTTATTTTATCGTTCGTTTTTAAGTTAATTGATTTTAATATCATTTTAACGTCAGTATTTATATCTTTACCATAAACATTTTTAATAAATAACATTAATTCTCTTATTAAGTCATCGCGTTACTTACCTTTCTTCATATTCAATGTTTTTTCATTTAATTCATTAGATAATTTTTTAATAACTTCTTCTTCATTTAATGTATCTTTTTCAAAACTGTTAACGATTATGTTCATTAAAATAGTTTGTATTTCTATTGATAAGTTATTACTTAAAATATTTTCTAATCCTTCTTTGACTTCAAGTAAATATTTATTAGCTTCATTTATATCTTTTTTTACTTTGTTAAAGTTATTAGTATTTATTTCTAATAATTCTATTTCTTCATTAAAATCATTAAACATTTCCATATCTATCTTATGATATATTATATATCTATTAATAGCTTTTAATATAGTATCATATGTATAATTATCTTCTTCCGTATATTCAAATATATCTATTAATTTTTGTTTTTTATTGATATTTCTTTCTAATGTTTTATCATCTTTTTCTTCGGACATCTTATCTTTTTCTAACCTAGCTTCTACAATTTTTTTTATAGACTTAAATATATTACTAATTTTAGCTGGATTAGGTATCATTTCAATATTTATGTCTAAGCCCTCTTTTTGTAATATTTCAATATTTTTCAACCATTTTTCTAATTCTTGTGTTGTTAGCGCTTTTATATCTACTAATTCACTATTAATAGTTTTTATAAAAGAATTCATTCTAGTTATACTATTAAAAATATCTGAATATATATTCGGAGTATAAGTTAATTCAATAGTTTCATGTTTATTTAATTCTTTAGATACAATTTCTATCCAACTTTCTTTGTTATTAGATATATTACTATTTAATAGTAATTCTTCTTTTTTACGTATTTCACCTAAATTTTTGAAATCAATGCTTAATTTATCTATTATATTTTTCTTTGTTGTTTTATCTAAATCCAAAGAATCAATATATTCAATCATTTCTTCCAAAGTATTAATATATTGATTTATATTATCTTTTATTTCTACTATTCTTTCATCATCGAAATGTATTTGAATATGGTTATAAACGTCATGGAACAATGTATTACTTTTTACATTATGAAAGTCAATTATTTCACCTGATTTTATATCTTGTTTTAATCCTATATTGTGATAATTATTAAAAAATTTCAATCTATCAGTGTTATATCTTATTAAAAACTCTACCTTGTTTTCTAATATAGATATATCTTTGCCATCTACTTCTTTGATTATTTCTTGTTTAAATTTATCATATACAGCTTCAAACATATCTTTAAAATTATTATTACTTTCTTTATATCTATCTTTTTCTTCACTAATTACTTTTACCTTAGTTAATTCAGAAAAATATATATCAGTTTTATTTAAAAGTTCTTCCATAAAAGTGATTTCAGAAGCACCGAATCTATGTTCATGACTTGTAGCTAGACCTGATAGATAATCTATTATTACAGAAAACTTTATTCCGACTTTCATATTATTTGTAAATATTTTTGGTGTTATACAATAAAAAGAATATTGTATATTATTGAAAATTCTTTCATATTCTTCTTTATTATTTGTTATAAATGATTGTCTGCTTTCTCTAGCTTTTTCTTTACTATTTAATATTTCTGATAATTCATCTGGTATTTCAAATGATTTTGTTATATCTATTTCATTTGATTTAATATGTTCATTTAATCTAGCTAAAGCATATTTATGATTAACTAAACTATCACCTTCGATTGTTGCTGTAAAATCAGCTGTAACGTCAGCACCAACTAGATTATTATCTTTAATAGTAACAACATCTAATAAACCACTACCTTGCATTGTATATTCCCATTTGGAATCATCTATACTTTTGAATGGTCGTTTAAATAGTAAAGTAGTTTTGTTTGTTTTTTTATCTTTTTCTTTACTTACTTTATAAAATTTTTCATTAATCTTTTCTAGTAAAACTCTTATATCTATTTTGTTATCACTATCTAAACATTTTTTATATTCTTCCGGAAAATGTTTTAAAAATTCTAATAAGTACCCTTTAATTTCTGCTATATTTTTTGCCTGAACATCTGTAAAAAAATCTGACAATTCTTCGTCTATATTTTGTATTTCGATAATTAAATCGCCATCTTCTTTGCTATTTAATAAATTATCAAATATATTAACATTTTCTTTATCTAGTTGGTCTTTGAATAGTTTTGCTGTTTCTTCTTCTTTATTTATTCTATTTAAAATTATTCTAATATTATCAATTTCTTTGACAGAACAATATTTTATTATGCTTTGAACTTCTTCTTCTCGCTCTTTTTCTGTCATATTTTTAATCGTAAATAATGTTTCTTTTATTGCATCGCCACGCGTGTATTCTTCATTATCTATTTTATAAAATATCGAAATTATTCTACTCATTTTAAATCCTATCTTTTTTGTTTCTTTTATTATAATTATTTATTTTTTTTCTCTATTTAAACAGTATATACTAAAGCTACTTATAATACCCTTAAACTATTAAAACTAAACATTTCAAGAACCTTTAAGGTATGTAATGCTATAATTACATACAAAAAAAGGATTTAATATATGACTAAAATAGTAAAAGCAAAAGTTAGAATTGTTAATTTAGATGGAATTTCAAAAGAAGAGTTTGCAGAACAAAAATTAAAAGAATTAAAAGGTTCTAATTTCCAACTCAAGAAAAAATGGAAAGGTAATCATTTAAATTATTTACTTGAAGAATATTTTGAAGAATTCTGTTTGAACGTTCATGACGAAACTGATGAAAATTTATATGAATTTTTAGAATTAGAAGAAATTGAGCCTTGCCAATTATTTTCTCAAAAAACGAATGAAGATGGAAGTGTTTCTTTTTTGATTGGTTTTAACGATAGTAGCTTTGGAGTTCAAGAAGTTGTAAATGAAATATTTGACCAAGAAGATGTTCCACTTTACACTAAATAAACCTACCACATAATATAGCATTATGGGGTTCTTTTTGTCTAGTGAATTCGGCGTTATTTTAGGTGGATATTTTTGCGTTATTGATGGATTATTTAACTATTAAATAGGCTATTTTAGGGATATTTAAGGGTTATTTTACAATATGTGGTATTTCTTTATCATTATTATTTTACTTGATGTGTTTTTTACCACATATCAAGATTTTTTATAAATCAACCGGTTTTAATCATACCAGTTAATTTAAACCCTTCAAATATTTCTTTTTCAATATTCTTCAATAATTTTTCTTCGGGCATTGGTTGTTGTGAAAGATAAATAAAATCTAATGCTACCTTTCTATCTCTTATTTTTTTCATTGGGTTAAATGACATACACCCATTTGTTATATTATTTAGTATTGGATAATAATGTTGTAATTCATACGCACCACATGATTTACAAATTCGCATACGTAAAGTTTTATCTCTTTTTATATATCGTAATAATAAAAGTTCAGAATAATCAGATGTATCATTTGCATTTTTATTATCCTTAAGAACTTTTTTGTATTCGAGATAAATCTTTCTATTAAATATTTTGTCCATTAAAGTAAATTTTACTTTCATATAAATCCTTTATATAGACAATATACTATCAACTTCTAACTTAATAATAAATTAAAAGTTTTTAAATATTAAATAAAGGATAGATATCTTTATCTAATTCAGTTTCCATAGAATTTCTAGTAGGAAATATGATATCTCCTAATCCTGGTGAAACAAAATCTGTAATCTGTGCAAAAACACTTAACCCATTTGTTAAACCTTCTATATCATGCCCAACATTACTTTTCCACTTTGGTATTTCACTTTCCGGGAACATATCACCATATATACCACTATTTACAGCACCACCTATAACAAACATAAGATTACCATGTCCATGGTCTTTACCAGCTCTACCATTTTGTTTTAGTTGTCTTCCAAATTCAGAAAATACAACTATTACTGTTTTATCCCATATTTTACGAGTTTTTAATTCTTTAACAATAGTTTCTAATGCCATATCTTTATTAAAGACATTAGTAAATCTATCATTTAAGTTACGAAAATTATTATGAAAATCAAAAGAGCCATATCCTATATAATAATTACTACTATTAAAAATATCTTTTGAATCTATACAATCGAATAAACCTCTAACTTGAGTATTTAATCCACCATTTGTAGTATTTACAATAACAGGAGTAGTATCGGCTAAATTTTCATTTATTTGATTTGAGAAGTTAACCAACGCTTTTTCTTGTTTAACATAGTTATTAGCTATTTTATTATTAGAGTTAGTATTATAGTTATTAAAGAAACGTTGTAAAGCTTTATCAATAAAATTTTGATTATTTTGAATACCAAAAGGTCTAGTATTTATAGCTGTTATTCTTTGTGAATTTTCAAATCCGTCTTTTGCATTTATATTACAAGAATAACTAAAATAAGGTGAAAGTTGAATAATATTTTTACTTGTGTATCCAGATAAATATCCTAACCAACTAGTGTCATTAAAATTGGAAGGTTTCACTTCCGTATCTTGTCCTAAAAGAGCTTTTTTTGAACTATACGCATGATTTCTAGTAGGCGAAAACCAAGTGTTTGGTATAATTGCAACTTCTTTATTTGAGATTAAATCATTTAAGAAGGAAGCATCTTTACGAATCAAATATTCTTTATCATCTATAGTAATATCTTTATATTCATCTGTATTAATAATATCTGCCTGTTTAGACAAATATAGTTTTTTATATTCACTATCTTCTTTTGGAGCAAATAAATATCTAAAATCCGCGCCACCCATACAATAAAATTCTATTACATTCTTATCGTTATTATCAAAATTTTGATTTGCTTGTGCTTTAGTATTGAATAAAACATTAGTCGCTACTAAACTAAGACATACTGTTTTTAAAAAATTTCTTCGTTCCATTTTATCTTCCTTCTTCATATAGGAAATAAGGTGTTCCCAATATGAAATGTATAGTGTTAATTAATTTCCTATTTTCTAATAATAGTTTTTCTTTATATAATAAATTATCTTCATTTATTAATGAAGCGTTTTCCAACATTAAATATGTTTGATTCATAAAATAATTATTCAAAATATTGTCTTTTGTTGGTTCTGTATCAGTAGCTGTTAAAGAATTATAATCCATACCAGAATATAATAAAGAATAAACTTCTAAACGTTCTGTATGTCCAAAGTTTTTCAAATTATCACCTATAAGTTTAGACCATAAAAATTCTGCGACTTCTTTTATATCACTTTGATTTATATTATTTTTTTCTAACAACTTTGTATAAACTAATTTAGTTTTAAATAAATTATCAAAATTACCATTTACAATATTATTATAGAAATTTGCAAAAACATTAGTGTTGTTTTTGACGTCCTCACCAGTCCAATTTCCAAATACACCCTTTGCTGGAATATCAATTACATAATTTTCTTCTTTTAAGTAATATATTATATTCCCATAACTGGAAGCAACATTATCTTCAAAATTTAATAAGTTATATATTTTATAATATTTATCCAATACAGATAAATATTTAACTCTATCTTTACTATGAAAACAATTAGATATAGCATAATTTTGTATAAACTCTAAAATATTTTTATTAGGCATATTTTTCCAGGCATTTATAACTGTTTCTTTTTTATTTTCATTTAATTCAATTTCGTCATCTGCCAATCCTTTAATTATAATAATAGGTAGGTTTCTTAAACTTTCTTCTACATTAATATTAACATCTGCAAGATTACTTAATCCAGTTTTAAAATCTGGATTATCAATTATTTGACCATTAGCTTCCACTGGTTGATTAAAATGAAAAGAAGTTGCTGATGGGTAAAAAGTTCTTCCACCTGTTGTTTCACCAGACGTTTCATCTTTTAATGCTCTAAAAGATAATTTAAAACCTGTTAAAATTCTAGAAGTAGATTCTATTGTTTTATTTTCATAATATACTAAATCGTCTTCGCCTAATATTCCAAAAAATAATTGATTGAATTCTCTACCAAAATCATCATTTACTAAAAGTTCATCAGTATTTTTTTTATATATATTATTTAATTGATTATACATAATCAAGATAGAACTAGATGCAGCAGAATGTGCCATAATAGTTTGGTATTCTAAATTATTACGGATACCGTCCATTATAGTATCAAAGTATTCATAATTATCATATATATATAATAAATCAATAGCACCAGTCAGAACCTGATGATAATTTGTTTCCCATAATCCCAACTTTAAAATAAAAGGATTAAAATTAGTATTCTGTGCTATTAAATTTGATTGAACAAATCCCTTTGAAAACCTTGAATGTAATTTAAATACATCAGAACCATATTTATCATACATTATTTCACGTACATCATTTAAGCCTAAATTTTCATTGAAATGTTCTTCTAAAAAACTATTTTCATTATTTCTTAATTTTAAATTAAAAGAATTAGTATTTAGAATTTCTTTAATAGCTTCAGCTGGTTCCATATTAGCCCATATACCTATTTGTTCTTTATTTGCAACAATACCATAAGTAAATGTATTTAAGACCTTATTAACTGTATTTGTATTCCATTCTTCACTTGTAAGAGGAATAAAATCAGAACTAATATTTGATTTTATTTTATATTGAATATTCTGTGATATTTCAATATCATCTATTTTATTTTGATTATTATTTTTATCACTATCTTCGTTATTAGTACAACCACTAAAGATTGATATAGAAGATAGTATAAAAAAAATATTCAAATTATTGATTTTTGTTTTAATATTTTACCCTTTTGTTATTGAGATAAAATATCTTACCATATATAAAACGAAAAGTAAACATTTATTAACAGATTATTAATCATTTACAAATGAACAGTAAATGAATTATTAACAGATTGTGAATAAAAATAAATCTATAATTAAGTAAAAACTAAGTTACAAAAAGGTAATATAGATTAGAATATACATATTAAAAGAGAAAATAATGATAAGCAAACAAATATTTTTAACTATAATTGATAAAAAAGATATAAAAAAGATGCGTGAATTAAAATCATATGATGAATTAGTAGAAAATGCTTATTTTTCCAATGATTTAGATTATAGTGTTGAGAATATATTTCGTGAAAGCTATACATTATCTTATGATTATAATTATGAATGGGATAAAAATATTAGTATAAGAACCGGAAAAAAACTTTTTTATAAAGATGATTTAAATGATTTATATGAAGAAAATGAATTATTAGTTTTATCAAAATTTTCTATTAAATATCTAATAGAAAAATACGAAAAAGAAATAAGCTCTTATTATGATAATCTAAGCATTCAACTTGATGATTTAATTTATAACACAGAAATAACTGAACAAGAACGAATATCTAATATTCAAGAAATAAGTGTTCATTTAAGAAGTTATTATAATGAATGGCGACCTAGTAATAAAAAATATTCTAATTATAACTTAGATAAAGATATAAGAATGACTAACACTTATAAAAAAGATTATCTAATATATGAATTAATTAGTTTATATAGAGATACTGACTGGAATAAAAAAAGTATAATAAGCTTTGTAATATAAATATGTTTAAGTTTAGTTTAAATGACATATTGTTAATATCATATAAATAAGATTAGGAAAAATAAAATGAAAAAAATAATATTATCTTTAATACTAATATTTAGTATTAATCTATATGCGAAAGATAAATATAAACCATATGCTAACTTTACATATGGTGATGGAAAAGAGAATGTATATGTCTTTATCAATCCTGGTTGTGGATATTGTGTTCAGTTAATGAATAAAATAGAACTATTTGAACATTCTTTTACTTATAATTTTTATTTTATAGATATGAAGTTTTTAGAAAAAGGTGGTCGAATGATAAATGTTATCTTAACTGGTGATAAAAATACAAGATTTAATAAAACTTTAACGCTAATGAAAGGTAATGGTTTTATGGATGTAGAAAGAACAGAAAAGATGGATAGGTCTTTAAAAAGAAATAAAATAATTTTTGATAATAAAAAACTTGGTGGTGTTCCAGCAATATTAAATGATTATGGTCGCAAAATATCTATAGATAATTTATTTTAAGGATTAATAGATATGAGTGATATAAGTATTACAGACATAAGCATAGAAAATGATATTTTGATATTATCAAGTAACAATAATATTATTTATACTATTGATACAAAAAATATAGAAATTGAATTTTTTGGACAACTTATTAAAAGTGGTAATTATATAATACAAGTGCTTAAAGGTAATAAGTATATACTTACACCAAATATATCCAATCTTTATAATGATAATGATAAAATTAGTAATCTATTAAATAAAATTTTTAATAATATTAAATAGATATTTCGATTATCAGTATATAAAAACGAAAACATATATACTTTTGATATAGTTATTTCGTTTATTAACATACAAAAACGAAATATTCATGTATAGATTATTTAATTAATGTGGTGTTTTATTGAATAATCTATATATATTTACCTAGATTATTTAAAAAAAGTAAGATGTTAGTAAACAATCTATCTTTTTTTTAATGTATTATACTGTAATTTAAGCAGTATGTAAGTCGCTTTAAAGTATAATATATAAATTAAAAAACAAAAGGCTTAAAATGATTAATTCAACACGTTCAACATATAGTTTTAAAGAAGTTATTATTAAAAATGCAGATACAGATGAAGTTGTCTGTACTTTAAAAAATCAAGTGTCTTATCTTTCGGACAATAATTATGATACAAACGAATATTATTCTGATTGGGATATTGGTGAGTTACCAGAAATTGTTTCTGATTATGAAGATGAAATTTTGGAATGCTTAGAAACACTTGATAATTCCGATTTAGAAAAACAAGATTCTATCTTTCTTTATCTTGATATAGAAGAATAAGAGTATTTCTTATTCTTAATTAGATTTTTGTTTATTATAAATAGCTTCCATTTTTGCTTGTTTTCTTAACCAAAAATCTAATTCTTCTTGTGTTATATCTATAGCTTTATATTTTTCAAAAGAAGTTCTGAATTCTTCTAATCTTATAATAAATTTAGATTTGAAATTTTTAAATTCTGCTTGTTCTTTTTTATTTAAATCTTTATTTAACTCACTAAGAGAAGTTATTAAATCTTTTATCTTTATTTTTAAAGTGACTACTGACTTATCCATATTATCCATTTCTTTATCTATTACAAATAACATTTCCAATAATTCACGATTAATATTTAACCTATTTTCTGGTGTGAATTTTAATTTTATATCATATATATACATTTTTTCCCTTTAGTATTTATAAATCTATCTTTTTGCAGATTTATAAATTTCTTTATCTTTTTTAGATTCTATTTTTTGTTTCGTATCACTTATATCACATTCAACCTTATAGAAAAATAAACTCAACTCATCCATTCTTTCTTTTTCTTCTTCTTGATTAAGATTTCCGGATTCTTTCCTTTCATTGTATTCTTCCATATATTTATCACCTACACGTTGTAAAGTAATTTTATTTTTATTAATTATAGCTTGTAAATCTTTTAAAGTTTCTTCTTCGAAATTTCTATTATTATTAAATCTTTCTTGTTCTTCCAATGTTATTTCAATATCTTCTTCTGCTGTAGCTTCGAATGCTCCGGCTGGTATTTCAATTTCAATATTTTCTTCTGTATCATCTACACCTAATTCTTCTTCTGAGTGAAAAAGGTCTGTTGGTATCTCTACTTCTTCTACTTCTTCTACTTGTTCTTCTTCTTCTACTTCTTCTACTTCTTCTACTTCTTCTTCTACTTCTTCTACTTGTTCTTCCTCTGGTTCTTCTATAATAACTTCTTCTTCTACAACTTCATTTTCTGATTTCAATACTTCTTCTTTCAATAATCCTTCTAAAGTTTTTATATCATTGGGATTATCCACTGTACTTATTGGTTCTTCTGGAACGGGCATATCAACCATTCCTTCCATTTCAACTGGTTCTTGTATATTAGACATATCTATATCAGAAGGTTCATATCCGTCCATATTCATATCCGCTCCTACCTCTTCATAATAAAGGTCGTCATTATAAGCATCATCATTACTTGGGTCATACTGTGGTTCTTCTATCGCAGGTTCGTTTTCAAAATGTTCTACATTACTTTTAATATCATAATTTTCATCATACCTACCAAATATATCAATATATAAATCAATGTTTGAACCGATTTTCATTGTTTGATAACCACCTTCTCCTATTGTTTCAACTAGCGTATCATTTTCTTTTAATAATACTTTTACTCTTTCTATTTCGTTGCCTTCAATACCTTCATGTGAATGAAGTCTAGCCATTAATTCATAAATTTCACATTTATTTAAAAAATATTCTATTTTATCTACTTTTTCTTGCTTAATTTTACCTTCTTCTTCTGGTATTAATTTTAAAGCATAATCACCCATTACTGGTTGATATTTTTGAATCGATTTATTTAATATCTCTACTTTTTCTGAATATGTTTTTTGAGTTGCCATTTGTTGCTTCCTTTTTTAATATTATTATAAATAAATTATCGTATTTTACTTTTAAGCACTATATAAGGTATTTTACCATATAATATCCGAAAATACAAAGATTGTTTTCAACATAAATAATCTTTTAATAAACAAAAGGTTGAAATATGAAAATAAATAAAGATATTATCTTATCTATCGCTATTTATATAGTTTTATCTATAGTTGTTATTGCAATAGAATATTATATTGGATTTCTATTTATTATAATAACTGGAATTTCTATATTAGGTATCATACATTATATAAAAAATATGCATAGTGGGGATTTCCCTATTGGTATAATGTTACCATTTATTGGTGTATTCTTATTTTTAATTACATTGGCAAGTCTAACTTTCAATCATTTTTATTTTTTTCAATACATTGAAGCCGGGGCTGTCTTACTTTTCTTATCACTTATATTTGGTGGTATGATTAGAGAAGAGTATATAAAAATTAATAAAGATAAACCGCGTGGTTTTGTTAAAGTCGAATAATATATTCAGCATAATATAAGAATTAAACAGGTATAATAAAAGTATAAAAAAACAAAGGTATTAAAAAATGAAAAAAATTATATTTTCCACTTTATTAATAAGTAGTATGTTATTCGCATCTAATAATAAAGTATTTCAAGAAGATAATATAGAAACTATTATTTTAGATATTGATTTTGTTGTTGAAGAACCAGCACCTGTATTTATTCAAAACAAAGTTGTTCAAATAGAAGTTCAAGAAGCTTTTGAGCCAGCACCTGTTTCAAAAGAAACTTTTGCAGAATTTAAATTAAGAATAAATGATGGTTTTAAAAATTTTAAAGCTAAGAACTAAGTCTTTCAAATTCTTCTTCTTTTGCTGTAAAAAATTCGTTATTATCTATTGATTTACAATAAAAAGGGTATATTTTTCCATTTTCCACTTTTGTAATTACTGCAATATCCCCTTTTTTAACAACTGTATATAAACCTATATTACTAGATTCCATTTGAATATCTGTTAACATTTTTATTTGTTCCATTTTTTTTATTCCTTTTATTAAAACAATATAACATTATTATACTTTAATAATGTTTAAATAATGTCACTATGTACTTTAAGCAGCTTATAAGCTTTTATAAAGTATAATATTTTTATACAATATAAAAGGTCTTATAATTATGCAACAAGAACGCAATAAAAAAATCATTACCATTCAAAATAATATTTACGATATTGAAGCTACACAAAACAAAATCGGTTACCTTTCTTACAGTTCATTAATTTTATCTAATGAATTATCAAAATTGAAAATTGAACTTACACAACTAAAAAAAGATTCTACTATTCCTAACTTCTTTGCATTAAATGATATTAAAAAATTATTTGATAAATACCCTATTGATTTTGGTGTAGAAAACAATATCAGTAATTGGAATGTTATAAATGAAGCAATTGAAATATATGAAGATACATTTAAAGGTTATGGCATAGGTGTAATTAGTATTCCTAGTCAAGCAGATAATATTTCTTATCAATATTGTTTAAATACATATGAAGATGTTTTAAATGAAGTAAAAAAACAGTTATTAGATATTCAGACAAAACACGAAGATATAAGAAATGACTAAAAAAGATAAATTATCATTAATTAAAACCACATTAAATACTATTTATGATTATATGGATTTAATCGATGGTATTCCAAGTAAAGACCCTGTATTAAAAGCTGAAAAATATTTATTAGCTATTTTGGAATATTATGAACAAAAAGGTGCTAGACTATCTAAAGAACATAATGAATTAATTAGTGAGGCAATAGAATTAACAACAACTTCTATTGCAGCTGGAGTTAAAAAACATTTAAAAAGTATTGACAATGAAGGTTTATATATAGAACAAGTTCAAGCTAAAACAGAACTTAATGGTGGTTACTATCATGTAACTTCACCTATTGACAACAAAACAATTATTAAAATTGCTAAAATTCCTTTTTTAATTTGGGCCTGTGGGGATACACCATATAAACATGGTCAAGAAATAGGTGATATAATTTGGGATTTAAAATTAAAATTAATAGAAATGTGGGGCAAAACTATTAGTTGTGCTGGAGAAAAAATGCAGAATGATAATGAATATCACTCTGAATGGATTAGAAGTATGGGGATAGTTCCTTTTCAATTTTATAATTTGGTAAAAGAACCAAGTAAAAAATGGATTAATGATTTTGCATTTGCTTTTTCAAGTGATTTTGAAGAAGTATTATCAGATAAAGATTTTAAATTAGAAGAATTTCTCAATAATTTAACTAATATAAATACAGATATGGATGAAGATTATTATATGACTTTATCTTTATATTCAAGTAAAAGATATGACAAAGTTAAAAATAAAAAAGAACCTTTACAATCAATTCCTTATAATGTTAATCCAAATAGTTCTTTTCCTATTTATTTCCAAGTATTAACAGAAAAAGAAGGTTCTATTAAAGACTTTGTAAAAACTACTTGTGTTATTGTGGAAAATTCAGATGAAAGTATAAATGAAATAGCGTTAGAACTTTGTGACTATAACAATAGTATTATATTTACTAGAAATGCTTCACAGACAGCGCACCTTATCAATATTAGTAAAGATTTGGAATTAAATATTTTTCATTTACCATCTACTGTTGAATTAAGTTTTTATAAAATATATAAATTGGAAGAAAATGGTGTTATCACTACTATTACTGAAAATAATGATTTTGAATTTCCAGGTGTATCATTAAAAAATTGTGATACTAATAAAAATTGGTATAAAAAAGATGTTTCTAAAAAAGTTTCTAATTTATCCAAATGTTATAATGAAGGTATTAATGTCCCTAATGGTTTTTTTGTTAAAGGGACTAAAATACCTAAGATAGTTAATCCAATACAAATGATAGCAAGAAGTGCTGGTTCAAATGAAAACAGCGTTAAAGCATCGTTCAGTGGTATATTTAAATCAAAAGTTCTTGACGTTACGACAATTGATAATAATTATTCTAAAATATCAGAAGTTATTAATAGTTTTAACTCTCCTATTGCTAAAAAGTATGCAGATAAGATGAATGTAGATTTACCTAAATGTGGTATATTTTATCAAGAATATATTAAAGCTGATAAATCTTTTGTTGTAAAACTTAATAACAATCATTTATATATAGAATCAACAAATGGTTCAGCAGAAGGATTAGTTAATGGGACTGCAAAAGAAATAGAAGTATTTGAATTTGATAATTATAAAGAGATTGATAGTATAGAAGTCGCATTACCATTATTAGAACTTATGGAAATGATATTTAAAGTTTCTTCTATACTAAAAAATCAAGTATTAGAATTTGAAATCATTATGAAAAATGATATCTTTTATCTAGTTCAAGTAGTCTGAGTTAAATTATTCTCTTCTAATTTAGTTCCGTCATATGGACAATAAGAATAACTATATTTATATTTTTTATTACAAGTATTACAGGTCTTTTTTGCCTGTTTTACTAGTTCAATAGTATTATCTTCTACTAATTCTATTTCCATTATTTTAGGCACTATACTTTTATTATTACTATCTATAAATTCAATTTCTATACTTAAAATTGTTTCATCTATACCATTAAATTGAAAAGAAGAATCTTGGTCTTCAAATTTATATATATGGATATTTGATTTTGGTGTTAGCATAATACTTTCTTTTGTAACTGATACACCATTTATTTTTACCTTTAATAAAGCTGTTTTATCATTTGTATTTTTTAAATATATGAAGTATTGAGTATTATCTGGTAAAAGAAATTTATCTTTATTTTCTGAATGAAGTCCTGGGACTCTTAAAAACTCTGGGAGAATTATATTACCGTGTTTTAATGCCACAGCTATTTTGTTTTTGAACATTATTTTTCCTTTATATTGCCCGACTAACAATATTTGTTTTAAAGTCGCTTTTGTTTTTTGGACATAATATTTAATCATGAACAATAGAAGTATAACATATTTTATTTTTATATTTATCATTGTTTTTTTTAAGTCTTTTATAATAGTTAAACAAAAAGGACATAATATGAACGCAATCGGTAAAATTTTCAAAGTGTTATTTATAACATTCGGCTCAATAGCTTTATTTATTATTTATTTAATTTATTCAAGCGTTTCAATGGTATCAAACTTAATGACTGAGGAACCATTTGTTATAGAACAAGTAGTTTTTCAAGAACAAAATAAAGTAATTGTTGACTTACCTTATTACACAAGTTATAGAATAAATCTATTAAATAAAAGAAAATGTAATAGTGATGTTAAAAGCAGTATTATAAAATCTTCAAACTTAGATAAGATGGAAGCTTCTTCTTCTAGTGTAGGTTGTTTTAATGGAAATTGTGATTTAAAATATACTTTTAGAGCAATGCCTAAGAATGATATAAATATAGTATTATCAGAAGTAGTAGATGGTAAGTGTCAAGATATAGCTTACAACTATACTAAAGAAGAAGATTTTTATAATATTAAAAGTAGAATAACAATCGGTGACAAAATAACTGATTTATTAAAAATAGAAGAAGCTGATACTTATAGTGTTAAATACAGTGATAGCAAAAGATATTTATATAAAGATAGCAATATTACACCAAACATAGGTGCTTTTGGTAATATTTCATACAATATACAGTTAAGTAAAATACCTAGTTCTGACATTATGGTTAATATAAATGGAAAAGCTTTAACTTTACGTTTTCACGAATTTAAAGAAGAGGAAAAATAAAATGAATATATTAATATTAGATGATTCAACTACTATGCAAAAAATAATGGGAAATTCTATTACAATGTTTTTTGAAGATAATGTTAAAGTTAGAGAATTATCAAGAATACATAAAAAAGATATAAAATTGCAAAATTTATTTTTTGCAAGCAATGCGCAAGACGCTTACGATATTTTAACAAAAAATAATATAGATTTATTAATACAAGATACAAATAGAACAGGGGAAGCAATAGGAAATGAACCTAATGAAGCAGCTGGCTTTCTTTTTCTTGACAAACTTAGAAGAGATAAGACTTTCAATAATTTAAAAATAGTTATAAACACTGTTAATAAATATGATTTTGATTTATTTAACAATAGAGGGATAGATGGATACTTCATGAAACTTAATACTGGAACAGGTTTAAGCTCTCCACATTATCTTTTAGAAATATTAGGAAAATCTTTTTTAGAAGGTGAAGAAAAAATACAGTATTTAAGACAAAATAGTATTGATATAGAAGCACATAATGAAAACGAAGATAAGCCAAAAGGATTGAGGAAAAACCATAGTGCAGCAGAAGTTACTGCCATTTTAAAAGAAAGATGGACAGAAAAATACGGTCACTTAGAATAATATATATATTTTAAGTTTATAATATATATAGAATAAATAAAAAAGGGTTTATAATGAACATATTAATACTAGATGATTCAACTACTATGCAAAAAATATTAAGATATAGTGTAACAGAACTATATTCAACAGATAATTTAAAAAGTTTTAAAATTTCACTTGGGGTAAATTTCACTAAATTGGAAAATATATACACAGTAGGTAGTACTTCCGAAGCATTAGATATTTTACATTCAAAAAAAATAGATATTCTTATTCAAGATGTAAATAGAGTAGGTAAAGAAGAAGACGGTGAAAATTCCTCTATTGATTTAATTAATAATATTAGAAATAATAAAGATTTAGAACATATTAAAATTATTATCAATTCACTTAATGATTATAGAATGGAGAGATATTTATCAAAAGAAATAGATGGATATTATTTAAAAATAAACTCCTTTAATATGCCTGGATTATCTAACCCACAAACATTAGGTAATGCAATTGTTGATACTTACTTAATAGGCGAAGATAAAGAATTAGTATTGGAGACAAATAGATTGACTGCACAATTACATTCTTCTTATAATGAACTACAAAAAGCTAGAAAAAAGGTAAGACAGCAGAAATAACAGTTATGTTAAAAAACAAAGCAGAAAACAAATAATTTTATAAAACCATGATTACTTTAAGCAGTTTATAAGTTTGTATATTATATAATGTACTTACAAAAAAAACAGACTTAAAGGCCTTACCTATGAATACTCCCGAACTAATGATTTCTATTAGAGAAAAACAAGCAAAATTACAAATTTTAATGTCAAATGTGTATGAATTAAATTCATTCCACACTTTTAAAGAAAACCCTAGCGATAAGATGAAAGAATTTATTCAATTTATTGAAGATGATACACTTTCAGAAATTGTGCAAATTTCAGTTTTTGTTGACGAAGCAAAAAGTTATAATGATAGACCTAATGAAGCTGGAATTGTTTCTGTTACAGTTGCAAATGGAACTGTTTTAAATATTGCATCTTTTTCTAGTGATTTTTATTTAGAAGATTCTTCTATGAATTTTGTTGAAATTTCAAATGATATTGATTTTATTGAAGAAAGCGAAACTTATGGTGATGAAAATGAATATGCTGATATGCTTCAAGCTACTGTAGAAAGCCTACAAGAAGACCAAATGGTTATGGACGTGTTTTGGTCATTAGAAGGTGTTTGTGGTAGTGTTACAGTCGCACCTAGTATGGTTGTTAAAATTAATGATATAGATAATTCTTTAAAAAAACTTGAAGAAAAAATTGAAACACAAAAAGAACTACTTATTTAACATATTCCACAGATATAAGTCATTTATCTTAATTATTGTAATTTTAAGCAGTTTATAAGCTGCTTTTAGGTATAATATATATACACAAAAAAAGGATTTACAAAATGCAAAAAACAAGATTAATTAAACTAAATGATTCAGAAGACGGTGTTAGTGTTTTAATGGCGAGAACTAATATGACAGAAGATGAAATTCAAAATGCTGTTTATGATGAAACACTAGATGATAACAATTGTGATTGGGAAGAAAAACTAATCGCACATGCAGAAGAATTTGGTAAAATATTTGAACGCTTTTATTTTGATGAAGTAATTGCCGTTTAATAATAACTAAGATATAACTTTAAAACTATATGTTATAATTCATTTTATAACATATTACGTAATATTTGAATACTTTCTTTCGAATTATTCTTCTTTAAATCCCTTACAAAATTATCTAATCTAACACCAGTATTCACTTGAATATTTTTATTTGATATTGACAAAATTATTTCAGTTTCTGAATTAGTTATCAACTGACTTTTATTTTCAAATTGTTTTTTTCTTTCAATATTAGCTTTCTGTTTTTCTTTTTTAATATCTTTTTCTAATTCTTGGAATAATAAAATTATAATAACTAGAATTGCAAACAATGTCGTCATTGCTAATGTTAGTTTAATAAAACTATTGTGTTTTGGACGTTTATTTAATAATATATCTGCTATATCTACTTTTTCTTCTTTCATCTTTTCCCTTCTTAATTACTTTAGTGTTAGATTATTTTTTTTAATTTCTTTATATAAATCTTTTATTTTAATTTCTCTTGAATGTATCCAAGAACTAGTTTTAACTTCAACTATACCATTATCTTCGTCTATATTTAATATTTCTAGTGTTAATTTATTTTCCAAATTTATCCAAACTTGTTTTTCATATAATAAAATATTATCATTCATGTTTAATCCTTTATATGAAAATAACAATAACATCTTATTTCTTATATAATTCTTAATTACAATAAGAGTATAGTATCTAATTTAAGTTATATTTAAGCAGTATATAGGTATAATATACCTACAAAAAAACAAACTTAAAGGCTTACAACATGAATAAATTAAACACAAGTGATACAAAAGAAAACTTTTTAAAGGTAAATTCTATTGGTGAAGAATTTTATTTTGGTAGCAATACGAATGGTATCTGGGAAGAAGATGGAACTATCTGGTATAATTCATATGGTTGCGAACAATTCTTTTTTGATAACGTGGAAGACTTTTTAGCGCAATGGTATGACAATAAAGAAGTTCCACACGAGTATCAATCTTATATTGGTGAAAGAGATTTTGAGGGCAATGTAACATTAGAAAATGGCTCTATTGTGCCTGACGAAGGATTTTGTAAAATTGAAGATGGTGGGGAAGTATGGAGTATCTTAGAAAAAAGAAACTCTTAAACCACTTACTATTTTTAAATATATAGGCGCTTTGCCTATACTTCTTCCCTCATATCATTTCAAAAATCTACAAAATATTAAAATGACAATATACGACAAACATAGACCTTATAATACTTTTATATATAATAAAGGTTAATAATATGAAAGATTTATATAAAATAATTATCAATGGTGAAGAATATACAGAAATAGTCGAGTATAAAGAAGAAGGATATGAATATAATAAAGGTATGGAACTTTTTATTAGTTTAGTTGAAAAAAATTTAAATTATGAAAAAGATAATATGTTTTATTATGATATAGATACATTTATGAAAGATAATGTTGATATTGTTCTTATAGAAAAAGATATTAAAAGAAAAATATTTTTACTTTATACTGGCGTATCTGGATATGATACATATGATAGTGCTGTAATTACTGCCTATACAGAAGAAGAAGCCAAAGAAGTTGGTTCTAAACATTTAGCTGATTATTTTTGTAATGCCTCAGTAGAGCTTATAGGTATTGTTTCTAATGAAGAATATAATACCAAAAGTGAAACTATTGTTGCTTCTTATAGAAACGGTTAAACACGTGGTTCTTCACCATAGCTTATAACAAGCAACATATTGTCACCCTTTTCTATTTTAGTGTGTAATATTTTCTGTTCTTCGTCATCATATATTTCATACTTATTTACGTCTATCATAGAACAGTATTTATTTTTCAATGTTAACAAAGTGTGACCTCGTTCTCCAAATATTTCTATTTTTTTTGCTTTTTTATATTTTAGTGACATTTAATTTCCTTAATTATATTTACTATATCAGAAAATTCTTTAAGTCTATATTAAGCAGTCTTTGAATATAATATTCTTATAAATTAAAAAGGCTTATAAATGAATATAGTTCATACTGAAAATATCAAATCTATTTTTTTAAGAAATGCTATTATTATAGACATTTCTACATTATTAAGGTTTAGTATAACTTTTTACGGGTTTTTAATAATAGTATTATCCGAGCTTATTGAAGAAACAAAAGAATATATGCGATTTAAAAAATTTGAATTATACAAAGATGGTAATTTAGTTAAAGAAAATGATATTACTATTTATAGAATAGAGGATAAATATGGAATCGGGCCATATCAAACTAGATTATATAATCATGATTTAATAGAAAGAGAAGAAAGTAATAAAACGCCTACACCTTATACTGATATGGGTGCCATTTGGAATTATCTTGAATATAAAAATATTAGAAGAGAATTTGTTTTTGGTTTTACCAGTATGGAACAATTGTATGAATGGTTTACAGAAGAAGAACTCGATATTTTAGAAGATTATGGATTTGATATCAATATGTATTCTTCTAATATTTATCATGAAACAGATAAACAAATAATTTTTAAAAAAGTTGCTTAATTTTTTAATATATTCAGCTTTATATAAGTAAAGGACTGCTATAATATATATACAAAATTAAAGGACTTAAAAATGGTAATATTTAACGTATATGAAGACAATGGTTATGGACACGGTAGAGGTTTAGTTGATACTTATGAGGTAGAAGAAATTGATTCTGTATTAGAAACAGAATTAGACTATTATGCAGAACTTTATTCTGATATGAATTCACCTTCCGTTGATACAGGGTATTTTTATCTTACTGTCAAATCTATGGACGCACCCAATGTTAGTATACTTGATAATGGTGTAGAAAATATTCTTAATGAAATTATAGACACTTATAAATGTGGTGATACTGTAGAAAGTATTACAAAAGAAGAGTTCATTGAGCTATTAGATAGCATTATAGAACAAGATAATGGAACAGACGTTCATTTCTACTTTGGTAAAGTTTTAGGCTTTATAGAAGGTGCTGGTAAAGTGCGTGCTGACATTGAAAATAAAAAGCTTGCTTCACTTGTCTACGCTATGGGTGAAATCTTTTAATCTATTTAATTTTTAAGCAGTCTTTAAACTTGTTTTCTGTATAATTACATATATAAAAAACAAGGACTTAAATGACAAAAATATTTGCTCTAATCTTTCTAACTATCCTATCTCTAAATGCTGATTTTCTTGAAGAAGTAGTTATTAATGACCTAACTATCGTAAAAACTTTTGAAGCAAGCACTATTGATTTAGATGACCTCGCAAAACCAACACTTGTTATTGTTAAGAAGAATAATTGTAAATGGTTTAAACGTTGGGTTAAAAGAGCTAGTAGTGATTTAAAGTCAGAAGAATCTGCTATGCGTGAGTTAATGAAAACTTTCAATGTAATTTTAATTGATAAAGCGAAAGATAACTACCCAACTGCTATGGCTAACAAATTATCTCCTTCTTTTTTCTTAATTGAAGATGGTGAAATAGAAGGCGAAATTAATGGTTTTATGACACCAGAAGAGTTAAAAGATAATTTTATTTTTTAACTCTAATAATTTAAAAGTAAAAGAGAAAATTAAGAAAAGATAATTTTCTTCTTTATTTTAGCTTAGTAGCAGCTATATTCATTACTATAAATGAAATAATAGTAATCATTAAATATAAATTTACCACCACTATGCTATCATCTACTAAATAATATATACCTAGCATTAACAATCCAGTTCCTATTCTACCAACATATAATATAAATTCTCTATATACTATTGCATAATTAATTTTTCCATCAACCTTTAACATATCCATAGTATTTAAATCCATTACGTTCATAGAAGTTGTATACATTGGTATTGCTACAATTAATAAGAGACTCATTATCGAATAAGATAGTAACGATATACCAAATACAATAATATTTAAATAAGCAATAGCTATTAATATACTTGCGAATATCATAATCTTAATTCTATCATTTACGTTTCTTTTCTTCGCCATTTTTGCAACTACATAAATTGATAATAGACCTGTGAATATTTCTACATAACCTATGTTTATAGCTGTGTTCAAAGCTTCTAATGATAAATAAGCAGCAGACACTACTACAGATAAAGAACGAACACCTGAAAATAGATTATATACAAATAAAGCTTTTTTATTTTTGTTTTCATTGATATGTTTAAAAAGTGATTTTACTGTTTGTTGTTGAGGTATTAAACTTTCTAGACTTTTTACAAAAAATAACATAATGACTGATGACAAAATCATCATTAATATCATTACATTATAATCTCCAACACCTAAATATTGTGATATATAAATAGATATTATTATTAATATTGGTGCTAATATTGATACAGTTTCTGTACCTAACGTTACTAATGAACTGAAAAAATCTCTCTCTTCATATTGTACTTTTAATAATGAGTATGAATGAAAAGTAAAAAAGAATATTCCTATAGATGTCCCATATATAAAGGCATAAAACAATATATAATATAATTCATCTTTAACTAAGAACAAAGTAATAAAAGATAAGAATAATATAAATGTATATAATTTATATGAATATTTAATATTTAATTGATATTTAGTTGTTATATAAGAATACAAAAATACACTAATTGTAGTTCCTGTTTCTTTTACCATTATATAAATAAGATTGAAATATATATTTTTTGATATATCATATATCATTATATTAATAAAAATGTCACCAAGTATTCTAATAAAATAATAAAACCAATATATTTTAGTTAATTGTTTTACAGTATCCGATTGTGTTTTATAAATTTTCAACATTACTTATAATATAATTCCCATTCTTTTTAACTATTATAAAGTCTTATATTTTTCTTTTAGTTTTATCTCTTAATAGAAGAATGTATAATTACTTTATAATAGTTAAAATCAATTATTAAATTATAATAAAATAGGAATACAATAAATGTTAAGAGAACTTGCACAAACAGAACTTTCATACACAGACATTAGTGAAATAGAAATTTTTAAAGACAATATATTTCATTCAATATTATTAGCAAAAGGATTACATGGAGACATTGAAGAATATGATAATGAATATATTATGCAAGAATTTTTAAAATTCAAAAATATGCCTGTTATGAAAAATGAATTAGATATGGAATATAGAAAAATAGGTGATTATATATTAAAAACAAATAAATATCTAAGGAATTCTAAAAATAATATTGAACTTACAGAAACATATAATATGGACGAAGAAAGATTATTAGAATTTTATTATTCTCAAGGTCTTATTATAATAAACCCTATGACCAACGAAATTAGTTTAGAAAATAGTAGAAAATTTGAACAAACTAATTTACAGAGAGAGAAATATAATTATTTACAAGAAGTTGATTTAAAGTCTTACAAATCACCAAACTTAACAAAACAAGAAAATGGTTCACAAAGTGGAATTCAAGCTTTTTGTTTTCAAAATAAAAATGACAATAGTTTAGATATTATTTATAGAGGTACTGATAGGATAAAAGACTTTCTAGTAGATGTTAAAATGGGATTGGCTTATGATACTCCAAAATATTTTGATGAAGCTGTTGTTTTTGCATTTGAAAATATTAAAATAAATAATGAACAAAAAGTTCATTTACTCGGTCATTCACTAGGCGGTTCGATGGCAACTTATGTAAATCACGTTTTAGGAACAACCGTAGATAGTAAATCAACTACATTTAATGCTTGGAATGTATTTTCTTTAATTTCAGAAACTTTTTATTCAGAAGAAAAAGTTGCATCCTCAAAAAACTTTTCTTTCCAAACTACCACCGGTAATAAAGAATTTTTAAGTGAATTAAACGATAGTATGAATAAAAGCGCAATGACGGATATTCCGTTATATAATTTAAAAGAAGAATTCGGGGTATTTAATGGTCATAAATTAGGTGAAGTATATCCTTCACTAATAATATATGATTTAATTGATAAACATTTGAGACAATCTGAAATAAATAAGTTAACAGATGAAGAATTTCATTCTCAATTAAATGATTCATTTAAAGATGGTAAAAAACCTATTTTAAAATTATTATTAAAAACATTGAACAAAGACGTTGAATACGATGATAAAATATTAGATAAAATGTCTTTCGAAGATATTTATACTAAAATATCCGGCGAAGATATTGATAAAACTTATAATAAAAATACTATTTCTAAAATGAAAAGACTAGGAGCTGCTGGTCTTATAAAATCTATTAAATATACAATGAAGGCTATTAATTTTAGTCGAAAAACAGCTGTTACATTAAGTCACTATATTAAATAACATTTAAGTGTATTTTAAAGAATATTATTGTATAATATTCTTTATTAAATAAAGGTTTACCATGCAACAATCAGATATTACTTCTTTTTCCTCATTCGCTATTATTGATAAAATCAATACCGCCGGTGTTATTATATATAACAGAAATGCTTTAGAATATAAAGACAAAAAATTTCTTAATTCTTTTTTAAATGAATTTTCAAAAAAGAAATTAGGTATGAAAAACAGTTCTAATTGTTTTATTATTGAAGAAGTTGATGCTTTAGAAGTTCAACATTTTTTAAAACAAGAGTTTGAACAAATAAACCAAATATTATTATATAAAAATGGTGAGTTATATCAATCTGCTAATCTTAGTAAATTATATGAAACTTATATTAAACTTTCTGAAAGTGTAGAAAAGAAATAATTTAAATATTACTTTTTTTCTAACAAAGCTGAATTCTTTAACAACTTTTGTTTTTTATTTATTAATTCTTTAAAAATTTTAACTATCCACTTTGGCTTTTTCTGATGAATATAATGAAATAAATTATATTCAGGAAATTCGTCATCTTTATAATTCCCATCTTTTCCCATTTTAAATGCAGAAACGGAACTTCTACTTTTACTTATAGTTTTTTGTCCTTTATTTAGAATTTGTTGTGCCATTAAAGAAATTTTTCTTCTTTCTTCTAAATCCATTTCTTTTACTACAACTGTTGCTTGTTCTTTTGCCTCTTTATCATTCATACCCAATTTTATTAATTCTTCATACTTAAAATTTTCCAATGCCATATCAGACAAGTCAGTTGGTATATCATTGTATAAAACTGCTGATTTAATGCTACTTGATAAAGAAGGTAAATTTAAATCTGCATACAAAGTATTTCCCTCTATTTCTTCTATTTCTAATTTAACATTTAATTCTAATTCATAACTTCTTTTAAATAATTTTTCTTGCAAAGAATTCCTATCATTATCATCTTCAATATCTTCTGTTTCTTTCTCAATCCAATCTTTATTCATTTCTTTTCTTGCAGCATGACCAGCTAACAATTTTTCTTCTTCCTCAGTTTGATTCCAAAAACTTTTAAAATAGTCTTCATGCGATGGGTCGATAAATAACATAGAAGATATCCTTTCTTGATTTTTTTGAGCATATTCACCTAAAAAGATTAGAAGCTGAATCTTCGCCTTTCAAGGCGGAGTAAGGCTTCACAAATTTTAAGTCAGTATTCTTTGCATTTAAGTATTTTTTAAGAGAATAAATGATAATCTTTTCTTATGAAGAAAGAAAAATTAACTCTTACATTAAAAGTAAAATTATTACCAACATTAGAACAAAAATCTCTAATGAAAGAAACGATGAAAACTTTTAATAATTATGCTAATTTAATTTCTCCTTATTCCTTCAATAATAAAATAAAATCTAAATTCCAACTTCAAAAAAATTTATATTATGACTACATCAAAGATAATCCTCTAGGTAGTCAGTTTCTTATAAAAGTTTTTGGTAAAATTGCTTCAAGTTACAAAGATTTTAGAAGTTTAAGAATTTATAAAGATTTTGGTTCAATAGATTATGATAAACGGTTAATGTCTATAAAAGTCAATGATTTTATTAGTTTAAAAACTATAAATGGTAGAGAAAAAATAAAATATGCTTCGACATTAAAAATCCAGAAAATTATAGAATTAAATCTTTGGGGACAAAGTGAATTGTTTTATGATAAATATAAGGATAATTTTTATTTATTATTAACCTATGAACCACAAATTGATAAAAATGATTCTTATATTTCTACAAAAAAACTAGCTATTGATAGAGGTATTACTAATATTTTATCTACCTCAACAGGAATAAATATTAAAGCTGATTTAATTAGAAAAAGAATAGAAAAATTCAATAAAACTAATATAAATATCAAGAAAAAGAAAACTGCTAGTGCAAGAAGAAAACTTAAAAAAAGAGGAAGAAAACACGCTAAATTCGTTAAAAATGAAAATCATAGAATCAGTAAAGAAATAGTATTACATGCAAAGGCACTTCAGGCTTCTATTGTTATGGAAGATTTATCTTCCATAACAGATAAGAAGACTAAGGCAACGGTTAAGTCATATAATATTTCTACTAAAAAGTTTGATTATACTAAAACAAAATCATTTAAAAAAGGCTTACAAGGTTGGTCTTATTATCAATTAGAAAGTATGATTAGATATAAAGCTCAATTGGAACAGGTTCCAGTTGAAGATAATATATCTCCATATTATACTTCGCAAGAATGTGCTAAATGTACATATATTCATGAAGATAATCGAAAAGGTAATAAATTTAAATGTTTAAAGTGTAATCACCAAGAACATGCTGATATAAATGCTGGTCAAGTGATAGAAAAAAGAAGTTATATCCAGCCAGATATTAAAATATTTAAAACAAAACCAAAAGATTTCATCTCCAGTTATCTTTTAAAATTATACAAAAAGGCTTCAGTCAAAAAGCCTAACGATACTAAATTGTATCAATGCGACGTTAAGGATTTATCTAAGACAGTCGCAAGCTTCGTCCTGTAGAACCTATAAACAAAATTCTAAATATCATAGATATTTGTTTTTGCTTATTTAGGACGGAGTATTTGACGCATAATATAACCACCAAGAGAATGTCCCACTAAAATTATTTTTCTATCCTTAGAATAGGAGTTTATTACCACTTCCAATTCATTCGTCATTTCCTGTATTCCCCTAGTGGATTTTTTATATTCTTCGTCATTAAGTAAATTGCTATTTCCAGATATACCTCTGTCATAAAGTAAAACATCATTCGTTTCACTTAAATCTTCTATAATATCGTCCTTAGTCCAACTTGTATGGTCTTCGCCTAAACCTGATATAAATACAATAATAGGTTTCGAACTATCCGCTGTTTCTTTATTAATAAAATAGGTAGCAACTTCATGACTTCCCATATCTACATATTTTGTAATTTGGTCTTCATTTTTATAAAATAATGATTCTAATTCTTTTGACATTATTAAATCCCTTTTAATATATTATAAATGTATAACTTTCTTTTGCGAATTAAGCAATATAACTTTTTGTTTTTACGCTCATAATTTTTTAGTGTTATAATACAAAAAAGGAAAAAGAAATGGAAGATATAATTTTTACCATGATTGAAACAAATTCAGTCGATTTTTTAGATTTACCCACCGAAGAATACAAATCTAAAATAAATATGCTTAGCAAAAACGGATTAACGTTCCCTTATCTTCATTGTATAGAAAAAAGCAGTGTACTTCTAAGTCCTTTATTAAAAAGGTATGAAAAATATATAGATATAAATAATACTAACAAAAATGGCTACACAGTTCTTATGGAATATGCTAAACAAAATGATGATTTTTATGTTTTTCAATTGTTAAAAAAAGGTGCTGATTGGAAAATGAAAGATAATAAAGGTATGACGGCAATGGATTATGCTGACCTTGAGACATTAGGTGAATTAGGCTCTATGGAAGCTTATTACACATTAAAAGAATGGGACGAAAAACACTAACCTTATGTTATAATATCCTTATATAAGGATGAACCTATGAAAAAAGAAAAAATAATTAACCTCATAAAAGAAAAAGTTATCAATATTATTAAAGAAAAATTCGTTAGAAAAAGAGATATTATAGATTTATCAAAAGAAGAGTTAAATGAATTATCAAATGATGGAGAAACTTTTCCATTATTATTTGCTATTCAAAATAGAGAGCAAAGACATTTTATTTTCACTCCTGAAGTTTTAGAAAAATTAGATGTAAATATGGTTAATAAACATGGAACTACGGCTTTAATGGAATTAGCGAAATATGGAAAAAATGAAGAGGCACAAATATTCCTAGAAGCTGGTGCTGATATGACTATAAAAGATAAAAATGGAAAAACAGCAAAAGACTATGCACAAATATTCTTTGACAACCTCAGTGAAGATGACGATAGTTGGATATTATGGGCTTTTGAACGTTGGGAAGAAGAACATCTTAAAGATTAAGATATTAAATAATAATCCAACTTTTTTATTACTTTCAAGCTAGATATTTTTCAAGTCATTTGTTGGTCTAGCTTTTTTCTTTTACACACTTCATTCATACTTTTTACAATCACAACATATACTTCTATACACTTCAAAATTAAACCTATCACTTTACGCTTTAAGCTATACGAAAGCTTTATACTGCTATAATACGGTAATTAAAAATTAAAGGAATTATATGACAAATATATGTAATAAATTACCAAAAGACTACTTAACTTTTCTCGAAACAATAATAGCTTTTATTGGATTCTCATTAACTGTATATTTTTCTGAAGAACATATTGAAATTGGATTTACTGGAATTATTAGTTTAGTATTATATTTTATGATTTTTATTGAGCTAACAAGAGCATTATTTGACTTCATTTTAGGCGATGAACACAAGTTTAAAGTCAGATATATTTATGACCTGTCAATCATATTTTTGATAAGAGAAATACTCGTTGCAGTTACTTCTAACCATCATCATATCCAAAATGAATTGGTTTATTTAGGTATTTCAACAATATTACTTATTGTTCTATTTGTATTAAGAATTGTTGATGCAAAAGTGTTTAATTATATCGATAAATGTAATAGCTGTAGTCATTCTTATGACGCAAAAAGTTAATAGTTTTTAACACTCAAAGAAGTTGCAAAGACTAATCACATTGTTATTATTAGTGGCAGACCTATTATGTATTTAATAGGAATTTGTCGTGAGATAGACTTTACTGATATATATTTAATAGGTGAAAATGGTGGTGCAACAGTTTATCCAGCAACTACACCACCAGAATATACTGATTATCTATTAAACAATATTTCTTTATTTTCTTCTTTTGATAAAATTACCACTATGATGAAAAAAGAATTTAAATCTAATATATATAAACATCCAACGGAAACAAATTTAGGGTTTTTTGTAAATAAAAATTTAAACTTAGATACTTTTATAGAAGCTTTTAAAATAGCTATCAAAAACGAAGGCATAGATAGCAAAACTACAATGTATATACATAGGAAAGATAGAGGAATAGAAATAGTCCCTAATGGAATTGACAAAGGTAAAGCGGTAATTTCTTTAATTAAGAATAAATTTTCAGATATCAAAAAAGAAAACATTTATGCTTTTGGTGATGGTGACAATGATAGACCTATGTTTAAAGTTATTAATAATAATATTGTAATGGGCGAACTTCGAATAGATAATCCAAATGCTATTTATATAAACAAATTAGAAGACTTACATCTATTTTTAAAATCTACTTTTTTATAAATATTTTGTTTAAGTTTCTTTTAATCTGCAAATGAATATACTTTTATTATGAAAAATAAAAATATAGCAGATAATTTAACCGCAACAGATAATAAATTTAAAATCACATATATGCATGACGTATCCGAAGAAGGAATAATTGTAAAGAGTGAATATAATGGAAAAGAAGAAATAGAATATGGCAAAGCTCTAGCTGTTTTACTATTAGAAGATAAAATTATCTTAAATAATCATTGGTGGATTGAAGAATGGAGTGAAGAATTTAAAAAACTCTTTTCTATCAATTTAAATTGTAGTGACGTTTTTGCTTGGGGTTGTGCAGATACAGAGAGTTTTGTATTTTCAGAATTAGAAGATGTATTCAATCATTATGAAAAAGATAACAACTGGGGAACAGAAGTTTGGTGTATCAAAAAACGTAATATGTTACCACAACAACCCGTCTTCGATAAAATACAAAATGCTGGAATTTGGGATTTAACTAAAATGAATTTAGAAAAAAACCCTTCTTGGTCATTAAAGGATTAAAATGAATAGTTATTGGACGGATATATTATCAAATAGAGAAGACAGAAAAGTACAAGATTTAGAAAATTATGGTGACTTTGAGAATTACACAAATCTTGAAGATACAGATAAAGCGGATATTTTAAAGAAAATTAAATCAGAATACAGAAGTCTAAAAACAATAGAAGATAAAACAGCATTAATAAAATATATATTTGAACCAATACGCATAAGCACTTCTACATCCTTAATGCCTAATGATTCATACTGGCGTTCAGAAAATGTAGAGTTATTTACAGACTTTATTTCTAAATTAATTCCTAAGTTGAAACAAGAATATATAGAAGAATTTAAGAATATTTGTAAAGAAGAGTTAGTATGGATAAGAAGTGTGTCATACACAGAAACAAAATATTCACCAATTATAGACGATATAGGAAATGATAAACTAACAAAAAAATCACCTTCTAAAGGAAAATAGGAAAAGAAATATTTAAGCAGTTTATAAGCTTATTATTGATATAATATCTTTATAAAAAATAAGGACTTATAAATGAAAAAATTAAATATTTACGGTATATTTTCAAGAGGCTATAAAATCATTCAAACTGGCGAGATATCTTTTGATTTAAGAGACAGCAAAGAAGCTGTTATTGTTGAGTTTGAAGTTGATAGTATCGAAGATAGTATTCAATTTATGCATCATAGATTACTTGCAGAATTAGATTATCATATTACAGAAATCGAAGAAGATAGTGCAGATTATTTCGAAGATTGTGATGAAGAAACAACTGAACATATTAAAACTAAATTTTTAATGGAATTAAAACTTATAGCAGATATTCTCCGCTAATAAATTGCCATTTAAGCTCTCCTTTATATTCCTTTGTATATACTATTTAAAAATACAAGGAAATATAAATTATGAAAAAACTTCTATTAAATATAAAATCTTATATTAAAAATCAAAAACATTATTTATTTTTTATACCTGAACCACCAAAAGGATAATACTATGATAACAGCAAATGAAGCCAGAGAAATACAATTTGAGAATATTGATTTTACAAAAGAACTTGAAAAATTAGATGGTATGATTAGAGCCAAAAGCACATTTGGTGAGAATAACATTAGGTGGATTGGTAGTCCTATTTCACCTTTTGATAGTATTGAGAATCAAACAAAATCTACAAGAATGTTTATTTCGAAAATTAAAGAGTTTGGTTATAAAGCTGTATTAGTTGCACAGCAAGAAAGTTCTTCTTTAGATTTTCATATAGAAGTTAGTTGGTAATCTCCAAATTATTCTTAAGCAGTTTATAAGCTTGTAAATGATATAATATCTTTACAAAAAAATAAAAGGCTTATTCAATGAAAGATTACACTAAAAAAATTAATTCAATTACAAATAAACAATACGAATATACAACAGACTTTAATGACACTATACTTAGATTAATGGAAAAGTATGGACAAGATAAGATTTCTAATGAAGAATTTTTAAAAGTTGGAGATTTTGTATTTAATATTTCACTTGTTTTTGATGAAATTAGTTTTTCTAAAGAAGAAAAAGTAAATTATCTTATGAACTTATTTTTTATAGAGATGGAATCAAATCATACTAAGCAAGAAATCAAAAGATTTTTTCCAAGTATTATTAAAATGCAAACATTAATAGAAAGTATTAAATCTTCTAAATCAACACAAGATATTGGATATATCGCATTAGCTGATGTTAAAAATACAGATATATGCTCAGATGAAGACACAGGATTAGTTTTTAATGATATCAAACCACTAGTATCTTATATTAATCAATTTGATGAAGTAATAGATTTATTAGAAACATTTGAAACAGAAGTTGTAAAGTATGTAAGTAAAATTAAATTTATGACTATTTCTGATTCAGAGCCACAATCACAACGCTCAAATGGTGGTGTTTCACAAACTATCCTTTTTAAATCAGATAAACATTTATTTAAAATATCTATTTTAAGTGAAAGTCATAAATTTCAATCTTACGCAAGATTATCTGTTAAAGACGCAAGTGGTTGGACTGTTGTTCAATCTTTTAATCCAGTTGATGATTTTAATATTGATATTTCATATAAAACAGATATTGATAAAAAAGTATTTAAAAGAATTATTAATTCCCTTTTTGAAATTGCTGATAAAGTCGAAAACGTTCTCTAATGTAGCTTTAAGCTGCATTACACTATAATATATATACAAAAAAAACAAAGGTTATACCAATGGAAACAATGACATTACACGAAGAATTTAAAAGCTTAGGAACTGATACTTTAAAAGTTATCCTTAACAAACTTAAAACTGAAGAAAAAAACTTAGGTGCTGGAAAGCGTAGAGATTTCTTTAGTTCTGAACACTTAACTATCAATAATGTATTTTTTGTTGAATTGCTTAACAAAAATTTCTATAAAAAACGTGATGAAATGAATGCTAAATCTGCAAAATTTCGTAATGATGATAAAAATATTGAAAAATATCAACTTAATCATAAAAAAGAAAAAATGAGACGTGAAGCTGAATATATGGAACTTGCACGCCCTTCTATGAATGATGACCTTTGGGAAGTTGAATTAGAACAAAAATTAGTTTTAAAGGCTTTAAAAGATGTCGGCTAAACCAGAAAAATACGTCTTTTACAAATGTTGTAATTGTAATACTATTAATTTCAATGAAGATAACGACAATGAATGTGTATCTTGTGGTTCGTCTGAACATAATACAGATTTAATTAATCACTATATTTCATTGGATACTTCGCTTATAGAAGATACTGATATGTTAGATTGGATTAGTGATAATAGTGATGAAGAACTTTTAATCACTTCCGTTGATGAAGAATGTGGTTATGTATGGGTAGATAATTGTCCGTATGCTATCCCGTATGATTGCATTTGTTATATCCACGGGTAAATGTTAGTATAGTGTAAAATACAGTATGATTGAATCATAATTAACCGTATTAGCACTTTTAATAAATACCTTAATGTATAGTACAGTATGCATTAAGACTGTTAATGCATACTGTACTATACAAAAGGAAAGAAATATGAAAATAATTAAATTTCAACAAATCATTAAATTCAAAGGTGAAATTAATGGTCATTTAGATTGCGTAATTGATGTTGAAGACCAAAAAAATATTAAAATAATAAGTATTACAGACCACACTAATAATTATATGTTAGATAATGCAGCACATAGTATTTATAGTTTAATAGGAATGTATCAAGGTAGTTTTGTTAAAAAAGAACATCATGAAATGATGCGCACCCATGAGGTATTAGAAGTCCCTAGTGAATGGTGCGAAGATATTAGTCTTGCTGGTATGGATTTATTAACTTCAATATCTATTAACGATTTTTTCTCTAAAAGTTTTTCTAATGAAGAATGGGAACATATCTATTTAATCAATGATGAAGTCATCCAAACTAAATCATATAAAGATATGGATGACATCTTAGAAAAAGAAAAAGAATTTATAGTTACTAAAATATCACATTTTGATTTAAATGATATTTACACTAACCTTCAAGAGCAAGAAAAAATAATTAGAGGTGCCAAATAATGTTTATCCCAAGAGTTTATGCGAATCCTGATAAAAAAATAATTATTTTTAGTGGAGCTGGATTAGACCAACCTTCCGGCATACAAACGTTTCGTGATAGTAATGGTTTATGGAACAATCATGATGTTGATTTAGTCTGCAATGAAAGAACCTGGAAAAAAAACTTTAATTTAGTTCATTCTTTTTATAACGATTTAAGAAATAAATTATCTACAAAAGAACCCAATATTGCACATACAAAAATTGTAGATATTAGCAATAAATATGGCAAAGATAATGTATTTAATATTACTATGAATATATCTGATTTTTTTGAGCGATTAGAATTAGAGACATTACATTTACATGGTGAATTAACTAAAATGGAATGCCAAGCCTGTGGTAATAACTGGGAAATTGGCTATTCTGAGTTTGATGTAAAGAAAGACCGTTGTCCTAAATGCAACAGTCTCAATGGTGTTAGACCAAAAATAGTTTTTTTTGGTGGTCAAGCTCCAATGTATACTTATTTTAGTCGTGCAATCGAGTATCTTAAAAATACCAATTCTATTATTGTAGTTATTGGAACGGAGAGTAGTGTTATTCATATATCTAATATTATTGAAAAATTTAAATGTAAGAAAATACTATGTAACATAGACGCAGTGAAAGATATGAAAGAAGAACAATTTGATATTGTTTATCATGAAAGTATTGAAACAGCTATCATTAAAATAGAAAAAGATATAGAAAATATATGGGAATAAAATAATAAACGTTAATATTATTTTTACATAATCTTGTTATAATACCCTTAATAATTACTAAGGATATTATATATTATGAATAAAGAATTTACAACCCACAAAGAAGCTTTTAACAGGCTTCAAGATATTAGCAAAATGCTACCACAATTTATTACTATAGATAAAGAAGAAAACTTTACTATAAATATTAAAAATGATTTAAATATTCAACTAGATATTGAAATTAATGAAAATGGTAATATTTCTATAAAACCAAGTAGTGACTTTTTAATAGACAATAAAGTTTTAGAACTAATTGGTGCTAGAACTTTTACAACAAACAATCCTGATACATTAGTGAAATTAATAAAGTCTGTTACAGATAAAAATAATAAAACTCCATTTAATATGTTTTTAGAATATTACAATAATACTCCTATAGTAAATAGTTATAGAAATAATGAAGATGAACATACTTCTGGTTGCCCTGACGACTTTAAAAAACATACCTTTATACCAGACTTTGATAAAGGTAAGATTTCCGGATTTAATAAACAAAAGGAAATTGATTTAGATATAAAAAATGTTATTACTACTGATACTTTTATAGTTAAAGATAAGAGTAATAGATTATCTTTATGTAGTGCATCTGTTAATACAACAGAAAGACGTGGTTTTTATTCGATTACTTTTCAAATTAATGATGAAATATTTAAAACACAAATGTCAGTTCCAAAAAATACAAATCCTGATATTGTCACATTTAATGATAATGAAGATATTATAGAAGTTGTAGAAATATTTTTAGAAGAATTAGAAATGGCTTTGATGGATAAAAAAGTTAAAAAAATTGAGAAGAAAATTAAAAAGAAACAACCAAAATCGGACGCACCCGTTATGAAAATGGAAAAAGAAAAAGAAGAAGATTAATCACCTTATATTTAAGCCTATCATAAGTTATACAATGCTATAATATATTTATAAAAAAACATCAAAAGGCTTACAAAAATGACAAGAGGCAAATTTTATTTTATTGATAATGATACAGCAATTTCTTCAACTGAGTTTAATGGAGATATGTACCGTGAAGGTCATGGTGATACTGTGCTTGCTGCGTTAAGATATGACGTTACAACAAAAGAAGACTTTATCCAGTTTGCAGCTGAATTTAATGAAGTTAATTTTCAATATGACGAAGAATGGGCTGAAATACGTGATGTTTCGGAAATCATTTTTGATAATGAAGATAAAACTTTAATTGATTTTACAAATGATTATTTTGGTCGTTTCTTTTCTGATTATATTTTTATTAAAAATGAATCTGATAGAGATATTACTATTATTGATAAAGATAATAAAAAAGAATTTACCATTGAAAGTGGAAAAACAATGAGACTTAACTTCGGTCATGTTAATAACACTACCTTTAAATACGATGAAGATTTTGATTTTGAAAATCGTAGAAAATATCTAGCTGATAAGAAGGCTTAATATTATGAATTTAAAAGAAAAGATTGAAAAAAGTATTCAGCTTAGAAATATTATTTTTGAAACAGAAAAAGAATTGCTACTATTAGATGCAGAAATAAAAGCTGGAATGTTAGAAGAATTAGAATTTGAAGAAGATATTAAAGTTGGTGATTACGTTTCTGAAGAAAAAACTAATAAAAAGTATAAAATAGATAAAATAAATATGTATTATGATAAATATACACTTTTACCTTATTTATCACCTATTTTAATTAGCTTAAAAGCAGATATGTCAAATGGACGAATTATTGGAACAAATAATTATATATTTAATTCGGCTATTGGCAACTGGTTTGAGAAAGATAATCAAAACGAAACTTTACTTTCCCAATTTGGACAAGTTATTCATAATACTTCTGCTATTAATATTGCTAGTGCCAATAAAATTAGCGATTACTTCAAAGTTAAAATTAATCATAAAGAAGTAGATTTTATAAAGAAAGCTGGCTATACTAGTCAGTCAGGATATTCTAGCACACTAATTTTAGAAGATGATATATTCGATGTTATTATTAGTCACAAAACAGCTCCTTCTAATTTTAAACATTTAGAAGAAAAAAGACATGATTATTTTTTAGAAATTCTTACAAAAGATAACAGAGTATTTATTTATACTACAAAAGAAAATCAGGATAAAGCAGTTCGTATTACACAAAAAAAGTTAAAAGAACTCAAGGAAATGATTATTAATAGTGCAGAAGAAATATTAGAATTGACACAATATAATTTTACTTCTAGTGAATATCATAGTAGTTTTCACTGTGTAAGCACAAATGATGATTCTTACACAGATATTGACAAATATATGAATAAGGTCTATGCGTAAGCATAGGCTATTGAAAATAATGATAAAGAAAGTACAAGACAGAATTCAATCAAAGGAAATTTTATCACTTGATATTAGCAGTTTTTCCAAACTAACCTCCACAGAACAAGTTAATACACTAAATATTTTAAATAAAATACTTCTTACAGCACCATTAATAAAGGTATATAAGCCGATTCTAGCCCCTAATGGTGATGGCTTCCACATTATCTTCAAACAGAAATTCCAAGCCTTTAATATAGCTTTATATATCAAACAGAATGAATATATTATTAATAAAGTAATACCTAATTTTAATGGTGTAAGAATATCAGTTCATAAAGGAGAATACTTTTACTTTGAGAACATCTTAGGTAATAAAGGATATATGGGCGATGGAATTAGAGAAACAGAAAAATTAACTACTATGAAAGAATTATTTTTTAAAGAAAGCATATTAGTTAATGTTAAATGCATAAATAAGAAATATAGTGAATTTGATTTTAAACAATCTGGCACTGTGCATCAAGTAGAATTAAATGAAAATAATAATATTCAGACAGATATTATTAATATCTGGAATAGTTAAACAAATATATGAGATATTGTTAAAAAATAGTAAAGATATTATAAGCTCGATTAAAGATTTGATAGATTTTAAAACTTAAAGGGGAGAAACTATAAGAAGCTATAAAATCTTTTTCTTGATAGGCAGCTTCTGTTGCTATATAATGGTGTTCTAATATAAGATATTCGTTAGTTGTTATTTTATACCTAAGAACAACATGTTTTCCACCTTTATATAAACCTGTTGAAAAATCTAATTTACTTTCGTCAATACCAGCCTTTAATAATAAATTATATTTATAGTAGGCTATATCTTCACAATCACCACCTAAATTATCTTCAAACTCAGATATAGAAGCCCAATAATCTTTTTTACCATATAAGTTATGGTCTCTTTGATATATAAAAGTCGATACGTAATCATTGACAAAAATTAATTTTTCTGGGTCTGTTTTTTTTGTTTTAATTTCTTTATTATATGCTGCTTTTAATAAAATTGATAATTTTCTATGATTATTTTTATATTGTTCTATTTTTGATATTTCTATATTAGTAGAAGATTTAGTTATAGATTCTGTAAAACCCACATATATAAATATAAAGACTAATAATATAGAAAGTAAAAAAGTATTAATAATAAAATTACCTATTGAATTAAAGTTCAACATAATTAATAAACGCTTATATTACTTTTAAAGCTTCTTCTAAAGCTTCTTCAAGACTACAATGGTCTATTAATGATATATCTATTGTAATAGTTATTTCTGTGTTTAGTTCTTCTGTATAATCAATATCTATCTGTTCTTCACTAATATCTAAATTTTCCAAATCAGTTAGTAATTGATTTACATCTTTAACTGTTATTTTAGCTGCAAAGATGTTTCCGTCTGTTGATTTAAATCCAGCTGTTTTTAGAATAACTTTTTTATCTAAAATTTCATTTGCTAAATCAGAAAACTTATAAGTCATATCTGAATGGTGATTAGACAATACTTTAAAATCTTCCGGTGTGATTTCTTTAAATTCTGAGTAATAACATAAATTACCCTCTGGATACATTACTTGACCTTTATCTTTATTTAACCAATAACCACCAGAATACCAATCAAGTAACATAGTATTTAAAAATACTTCTATATCTTCTTTCGTGTAAGTTTTATCAAAACGTGTTAAGTAAGTTTCTTCTGTTTCTGTGTCGCAATTAACTGTTGCTATTTTAAATATAAAATGTTTCATTTTAAGTCCTTTATTTTGTATATATATTATATCTATAAACTGCTTATATCTTGCTTAAACAAAACACCAATATTTGTAATACATATTTAACTGAATAATTTAAGCAGACTATAAGGTTGAATATGCTATTATTAAATGAATATAAAGTATAGAAGGAATTATATGTTTAATAAAAAAATGAAAAAGATAATCTCACAAGCCACTGAGTTGGATATTATTAATATTGAAACTAAGGATGGCTATAATGGAGCAGATGTTTTAAAAATAAGTTCATATAATAAACCTCATTTGGACATTTTACGTTCTATTGTTAATTTTAATACAGTAGAAGCTAAAATAATTATAGACGAAGCGACACCATATACAGAACATTCAAAAGATATTTATAATTTATTTTGTGTTTTTTCAGAAGATAAAAAAAGCACAGAAATATATGAATTAAAGGAGAATGGATAATGTTTATAACTGCAAGAAATAGTATTTTAATAGTTTTATTTAGCGCCTTAGTGTTAACTACAATTAATATCTATAAAGATATTAAGGAACATTCACAAAATAAAACAGAAATGGATACTTTAAATGTTAGAACGATTTCAAAATAAATATTGGATTTGGAAAAAAAGAATAGAAATTAAAAGGATTCTTTTTAATATTGATAAACAATTATGGATATTAGAAGAACGTAGTGCCACAAAAGAAAATGGCGAAGTTGGTAAATTAGCTTATATCTGTTGCGAATATTCTCCAACATATAATATGAATGGACAGAATGATTTATCACTTATGTCAATGTATCACCTGAAAGATACAAAAAATAGTAAAAAATATTTTGGTAGCACTGTCCAAAATTTAAACAGACAAAAAGAATCAGTTAGAAATAATATTAAATTATTAAATAGATTTGAAGGTATATATGATACATATTTAAGCAGTTTATAAGCATATTTTTAGTATAATATATATATCAAAAAAAAAGGTTTATTATGAAATTACAAAATATGGTCCAAAACTTAAATGGTGTAGAATTTATTCATGAAGCAGATGCGATTAAATTATGCGAATTTTACTCAAGAAAAAACCGTAAAAAAAATGATAATGTAGAATATAAACTACACACTGATGAACATAGAAAAAGAAAAATGATTTATATCATTAGTAGAAGTGGTAGTGATTGGTGTGGTGATTTTATCATTAACGTTGCTACAAAAGAAGAATATGAAGCGGCAATCGCTGCGTAATAATTAAATTCCTTTTTTTATTACAATTTATTTATAATAATTAGAAAGGAATTAAAAATGAAATTAACTATTTTACTTTTTACTTTGGTCAGCTTCTTAAATGCTGAAATTGTTATAGTGAAAGCTACTCCAAGATTAAGACATACTGAAACCAAAATAAGCTTTTTGGACAACAAAGTTACTATTAAAAAAGAAAACGAAGGAATATTTACAACTGGTCACTATATTTTTGAAACATTTACTTATGAAGAATATTTATCTAAATCTTGTAATGGTCGTAAATATAAAATAATTAGTGCTAATTTTGGTAATGAATATTACGATAGTTTTGTTGTAGATTGCAAAGATTAATTCTATATAAATAGCAATTTTATTTTTTAGTTAGTTTATTTTTAGTAATTATTTCTTGGTTTTTTGGATTTAATTTTTCTTTTGTTTCATTTACTTTCTTCTTAACTTCTCTATTTGGTGTTTCACCAAATATAGAAGTCATTTGTGTTCTCGCATATTTCGATACAAAATATTCACATATAAAATTTTTATCTTTTTCAAAATATTCCATCACTTTAGGATTTAACTTTGATAACTTTGTTACTAAGTCCATTCTATCCATATAATTTAAAGATTTTAGAACTGTTTTTAAAGTCCAAAATATTTCGTTACTTTCGGTATTATCATCACAATTTAACTCTTTTATTGCCGAAATATTTTGAGAATATAAATTTATTATAGATTGTAATTGTTTTTTATTATCTATAATAGATTTATTTACAGGATATGTATCTTTAATAAGATTTATTAATTTACGTTGGTTACTAACTTTTAAATCGCCAGAGTCTTTTTGTTCTCTAATTTTCTCATTACTAACTTCTGTGATAACAGTTTCTTCTGGTTTATTAATCTCTTTGTCACTAGTTTCTTCATTATTAACTTTTAAATTAGTAACATTTTCTTGCTTAATAACCTCTGGACTATTAATATCTTGCTTACTAACCTCTTGATTACTAGTTTCTTGTATTATATTGTTTTTACTTATAGATTTCTGTTTTAAATCTTTAGTTATTTGTTGAAATGATTGTATACCATACTTTTCATCAGCCATAAATTTATATCGCAATCTTCCTATTGACATATTTTTATGACCAATTGGTCTTGCTGATTTCACACTATATAATATTTATTTTATACTTAATTTAGATAATTGCTTGTCTTGTTTTCTGAATTTTTTAATTATTTCTATTAAATCATTTTCCCCATATACATAGGCATTTATTATTTTTTTAATAGGTATATTTATTTTTGTTAATTTATCAAGATTACCATTATTGTTTCTAAATTCATTTGCTAAATATCTACTTGCATCTCTAAAATATAAATCGTCTTGTTTTAATTTATCTTTTACATATGAATGTACATTTTTATTAGTTTCAAAATTAGATTTTATTACCCATTTTCCATCCGAAGATATACCAGGTGTTGGTATCCAATCATTTTCTAAATTAAATTTTATATTGCGATTAGTGTTATTCTTTTTATAAAATAATATTGTTAATCCATTTTCTTCTATCTTAATAAATTCTCTATCACCAATTATAAACTCATCTGTTATTTTATAATTATTACCGGTGATTTTTTTACCTTTATCAATTAACACATCTATTTCTTTCTCAACTTCTAAGCGTGCCTTTAATGACCTTGGAAAAGTTTTAATCTTTGATTTAAAACTTTTTTTCAAATAATCATTACTAATCATTTTTTATCTTTGTGTAGCAGTTTGTGTAGCAGTTTGTTTTCTACCTGTTTGTAATTTAGTTTTAGTGTTACTTAATTTATCTTGTACCATTTCTTTCATCTTTTCTGATTCTTGCCTTTCAACAGATGCTTTCATAAGTTTTTCTGCTTTTTTTGATTCTGGTGTATCAACTAAAAAAACATCATTTACTTTTTCTTCAACAATCTCTGTAACTTCACTTGTTTCACCCTGCGAAGCAACTTGACTGCTATTTGGTGGTATATTCGGTCCATTTTTTTTACTTTTATCTGCATTTGGTATTGGTCCAAATATACATTTCAATTGTTCCCTATTATCTTGTGAAATAAAATATTCATAATTAAAACTCACTTCTTTTTCAAAATATTCCATTATTTCTGGATTAACAATAGATAATTTACTCACTAAATTCATTCTATCTATGTAATTTAACGATTTTAAAACAGTTTTTAATTGTGTAAAGAGAATTTCATCTTCTTTACTTACTTTACCTGTTTCATCACAACTTAATTCTTTAATAGCTGGAATATTTGTCGCGTATAAATTAATTATAGATTGTAATTTCTTTTTATCCTCTATAATTTCTTCGTTTCCATTATTTAATTCTTTAATAATTTTTATTAACTTACTTTTATTTGTTTCTTTTTTTATAATTTCAACATCTATAATTTCTTCATTTCTATTTTTTATTGATTTTTCAGATTCTTTTTTCTTTTTTGTCTCTAAATTAATTCCATCATTATTCTTAGGATGTACTAAATAGTTTTCAACAAAGTCCTTGTCTGTATTTAAATATGTATATAAATCAAGATTTATTTTTCCTAATTTAGCAACTAATTTCATTCTATCTTGATAGTCTAATGACTTTATCATTTTCTTTAATTTTTCAAATAAAAGAATTCCTTCTAAATCCATTTTATTTTCTCCAAATTGAATAGTTTTTAAAACCTCTGAGTTTTCAGAAAATAAATCCATCATCGTTTCTAACTTATCGTAATCTTTAATCGAATCACCCATCACGTCATATTCTTTTATCTTATTTAATAGTTCTCTTTTTTTACTTATTTTATCAGGTATATAATCATGGTCATACAAATTACTAGTCCAAGACTTAACTTGTGTTTCTTCTATTTCTGTACTATCTGGTGTAGTTCTACTATACATTTCACTTAAATAACTTAAATTATTCACAACAGGTTTTCCATGTTGTTGTTCTTCTTTCACTTCATCCTCAGATTTTACACCACTATACATTTCACTTAAATAACTTAAATCGTGCTTAATGGGAACCGATTTTTTTTGTTTAACTTCTGGTTGCATTTCCACTTTATTTCTTGTATATAAATCAGCTAACCAACTAGGTGCTTCAGAATTTGTTTGCGAAACAGGATTAGAAGTAAATTCATTTAAATTATCTATTTCTAATCCTTTTTCATTAACATTATTTAACCCTATTTGTAAATAAGATGCTAAATCTGGATTTAATTCTTTAAGCGTTTCCATAAAATTTATTTTATCATCTTGTGTTAAAGAAGCAACAACAATTCTTATTAAAGCTTGTGCTATTATATCTTTATCACTAACATTAATATTTGCTGGATTTTGTATTGTTTTTATCATCTCAGTATTATTAGATAACAATGTAATTAATTCTTTCAAGGTAGCCTTATCAGTAATTTGAAGTTCTCCACGTGGTTGAATAGTAGAGTATTTAGTAATAAATTGTAAAGTTTTGTCATTTCCATCTATTTTTGTATAGAATTCATTTAAATTATTTACTTCAACAGCATTGGTATTCTTTTCACTTAAATAAGTATCTTCTACATTATATTTATTATAAATAAACTCAGTTAAATCTGGATTTACAATAGATAATTTTTCTAAATATAAACTTCTATCTTTATAAGGTAAGTTACCTATTACTGATAAAATTTCAGCTATTACAATATAGTCTTTATCATACGACTCTTGTTTTGGAATATCTAATGTTTTAATAATTTTTGTATTTTTTGTTATTAACTCTATTGCTTTCGTTAATTGGTCAGTATTAAATTTACCCGGTGTTCCTTCATCTTCTATTAATTGGAATTGTTCTGTAAATTCTTTACTTGTTTTTACTTGTTTTTGCGACATATCATTATCCTTGTTTTCTTATATTATAAATAGAATAAATATTTATTCTATTTAACTATAAATTTTTTATAATTAAACAAGGGTATTATATCGTATATCAGCAATAATAGATAGAATTATTTTTTCGATTTCATATCTGTTTTGACACTTCTTAGTTCCACTATTTCTTCAAGCTTTTTATTTTTTATTAATACTAATATTGGTAATTCTACACCATACATTTCTTCAAACGCTATTTTATTTACATTTAAATAAAAATCATTTAATTTCTTTTTCGATAATTTAGCATAAACAGATTTACGTGCTGTCCCATAATTTTTAAATATCTTTTTTATTTCCTCATCACGGTTTGCAACCATAATACAAAAAAAATCTTCACCATTCTCTAATTTTTCTAAATATGTTTCCATACTTATTTCATTTTTTTCAAAATCCATTTTTATCCTTTTATTTATTATAACCAAAAAATAAAATATATCAGCTATATTTAAGCAGTTGTTTGATATAATATATATAAAACGAATTAAGGATTTATAAAATGACTTTCATTTCAACTACTGGACACGGATATTTACAAATTACACATAACCAATTAAAAAAAGCAATTTTAATGGGATTTAAACCAACAACTTGTTCTTTTATCAATAAAAGAAATGTTCTTTTAGAAGAAGACTGCGATGCACCAGCTTTTATGAAAGTATTTTTTGCAGACGAATATCAAGAAAAATGGCAATCTATGCAAAGTAAGCATCAGGATAATATTAATAGAAATGCTTGCTTTGTTATTCCTACAAGTTTAGAAGAATTTGTAAATTTCAAAGATAGGATTATTGATTATGCTAATCTAAAAAAAGATATGGTTTTGATTAGTCAAAATAATGATAAATTCTATGCAACTGGTAGTTATCAAAAACGAAGTGCTATTGTAAAAGATATATTTGGAACAGTTTGGACTTTACCATTTAATAATGTTAAAGAAATTAAAAAAGTTGAGGTTGCTTAAATGAAAGTTATAGAAAGAACATATACAGAAGAAGTATTAATTGAACGCGATTTCCAAGGTGATGCTATTGAAATTGAAATAGATGGAAAAATTGAAATAATCATTCGTGAAGGCGAACCAGAAGATATGACTCTATCACGTGATTTAAGTGATGTTCATACAATTACAAGATTGTTGAAAATGGCTTATGAAGCCGGTAGAAATGGTGAGGAATTTACTTACCAAGCAGCAGAATTAATAGACTAAAATATTCTTTTAAATAAACTATATTTTATGGGATATTAAGAATTTCTTTAATAAATATTTTTATGAATTTTTAAGATTATAATTAGATAGTTATTAAAATAAAAAGGAATTCAATATGAATAAAATAATAAAAATAGCTATTTTAGGTTTAATCTTATCTTCTAGTGCTGCTAATGCAGTTAGTCAAGAAAAAATGGATAGGGTTAAAAATAAAATGATAAAAATGTTAGATAAAAAGATATCTAATACAGAAGATGAAATTAAAAAGCTAGAGACTAGAATCGATAAAATGAAGAACAAGCAAGATTGTTATGAAGATGTTGTTACAAAAGGCGACTATAAAAAGTGTAAAAGAATTAGATATTAATCAGTAATAGTTCTATAATATTAATTTTCAGTTTACGTTAAGCTTTTATAAGGTAATATAATAATTACGATAAATAGAAATACTATTTATTAGTTAAAGGAAAACAAAACATGAAAAATAAATTTTTAGCGCTTTTAGCGTCAGTAGCAATCGCTGCAATGGTAAGTGGTTGTAATGACGACAGTAAAATGGATAGTAATGCTACTACACCAACAGAAACTGCAAAGACAGTAGAAACTGCAAAGACAGTAGAAACTAAAATGGCTCCGGAAAAATCAATGAAATGTGGTTCAGGTAAATGTGGTGGCGATAAATAATATTTATTTATAAATCGTGGTAATAGTTAAGCTATTACCATTCTTCTTTCAGAATTAAAACAATATTAATACCTTATTTAAGTATTTATTAAGCAGTATGTTGATATAATATATTTACAAAAATAAAGGACTTAATAATGACTATTACTGAATTATACTCTTACACTCAAACTCAAGCCAATCCATACGCTTTTTTAAGCAAATATAGACTAATTGGAACAAAACATATTAATATTTTTACTAACTTTGATATCAATGCCTTATTAGAGCAAGCAGAAAACTTTGGTATGATTAAAATAGAAAGCTTAAATTGTTCTATTACTATCGAAGATAATGAAGGTGAAAAAACTAGAGAAAATATTCAATTAGATGTAGAAATTTTTATTGATGAATTTATTTTATCGATTGATGGTGATACCATTGAAAACTATTTAATGAATAAAGACTATGTAGAGGTTAGTAAATACTAACCATTATATAATTAATATATACTTAAGTTTTAACAATATATACTCCTCAAAACTTAAGGAACCAATTATGAAATTTCATAATACCGTCATACTAATATTCCATTTAATTCTGTTATCACCAATTATTCTATCAGCTAATAAGCAATATTATAATAATAACGAGATATCTTATATTATCGATAGATATAAAGAACAACAACATATCACCTATAATCAAAATAAGAATCATAATATAATTCTCTATCCTAATAGTAATCCTAACAAAATTAAAGAAATTGGTGATTTTGTAAATCTTTTTTTTTATAAAATATTATATCCTCCAGAAAGCAAGACAAAATAATGTAATATATCTTAATCAATAAATAACAATATTCTTTTATAATAAATGTATATTAATTAAGGAATAATTATGACAAAAGAACAAAAAATAGAAGTAAGTAAATTCGATAAATATTATACAGAATTAGAAGAAAAAGCCCCTTTCTCTTATTATTTAGACAAAAAAGTTGATTTAGAAAGTTGGAAAACATATGCAATAGAAGAAACTGCACAAAAATTTACATCTGAAGAAGATGATGAAGAAAATGCACTAATAGAAGAAACAAAAAAAGATATTGAAAATATGAATACAAGAGAAATATATAAATATATGATAATTAAGTTTGGTGTTAATATGGAAGAAGAAGCAGAAAATTTTAAGGATACTATGGAAATGTTTATTCAGGATAATGATGCAGCACATATTTCTTTAATATTACAAGAAATAGGAAATTATATACCAGCAATGCAAAGTGTTTTACTTGAATATGATATTAATGAGTATATGTGGAAAACTGAAGAAAATAATAAAGAGTTATATCATTCCGTAAATAAAAATGACACCAGCTTATTTCATAGAATAGCACAATTTATTAAAGATAATGGTTCTGTTGAATTAATAAAACATATAGAAGAAGTATTATTAGAAGAATTAATAGTTCTTAAAGGCTTACAAATTGATACAGAAAAACTTAAAAAAGAACAAAGTTCTAATAAAACAGATATTAAAGAGGCAGTAATAGCTATATCTATTTTGAAAACAGATAAAAAAGGTATAAACACTATTCAAAAGAAAGGTGTTTTATCACTTTTTAAAACTGAACAAGAAGCAAATGGTAAAGGTATAAAACAATAATTATACTTTTTATCTTTTATAATTACATTATATAAAATAAAGGACGAAATAAATGAATAAAGAAACACATGCACAAATTAAACAAAGCATACATGATTTAAACGTTGAAATATCACACCTTAGTGCAAAAGCTTGTACAGAAGAAGATATTTCTTATGAAGAAGCTAAAATGACTATTACTAATAAAATATTTCATTATATATTTATTAAAATAAATCCAAAAACTGCAAAAGAAACAAATCATGCAGATGCCTTATTCGGAAAAATATAAATTAATAACAAAAAGATAACCTAATATTAATTAATTATTAGGTTATCTAACCTCACTTTAAAACATAACACCATATTTACATATTTTCAGCAGTTTATAAGATATATATTAGTATAATATATTTATCAAAAAAACAAAAGACTTTAATGTATTTATACAACAAATATTTAAATTTTTCTCAACGCGACTTAACTTATGAAAGTAGAACCCTTACACAAGAAATTAATCAAGCAAATAGTATTCTTAATCGTATTTTATTTAGTATTAGCATATTATTTTTATTTGTTATTATATCAGGTTTAAACCACTTTGGGTTACTAGAAAATTTCAGTTATGTTTCACCAAATTTACTTTTAGCAACAACAATTCTTATTACTATATTCACTTCATTAGTAATTTACTTTTGTGTAAAAAAATCAAGTTTTGAACAAAATATGAATGCCTTAAAACATGTGTCTAATCTTATCAAACCATATACTTTTCATTAAGCAGTTTATAAGCTATTTATTGGTATAATATACTTACAAAAAAACAAAGGACTTACAAATGAATATTCAAGAACATGCACAAGGCTTAACAGAAGCATTGAAAGATACTGATTTAAAAATGAACTTAACACCAGAACTTAGAGTTAAACATGGTATTTATTCACTTATCGATGTTGGACAAAATGAAGACCATCCACTTCTTGTTGATGAAGATACAGGTGAAGAAATTTTAAATTTCCAAGATACTGTTGGTGGATATTCTGATGAGCCAGACGAAAACTATTTAGAAATTGCATTAGATGATGAATCTATTAGTTTTTGGATTAGTATTATTGCAGATGTATTTAATGATGCACCTGAATATGTTACACATTTAACTGATAATATTAAATCGGCACAAAAACTTGGTTTTGCGTATGTTCGCTTAACACAATATTAATAATCGGAGATTTTTAAATAAGTCTTTCGTTATATTATTTATATTTAAAACTAAATTAAGTTCTAATTAGTTATAATTCATTAAACTTAAAAGGAGTTAAAATGGAAAATAATAAAAAACTTGGTTGGAAAGCCGCACCAATTCAAAACAAGATAACATTTATCGCTTTTGCAATAGTTCTTTTGTCCGGAGTATTTTACTTTAATACTTAAGAAACTATAATATATAATAGCCTTTTTTAAGCACACTATAAGCTTTGTATTGATATAATATACTTATAATAAAAAGGCTTTAAAATGACAGAATATACTTCACTTATCAATATACCAAATCAATTCATACAAAACATCATAGCTACACCACAATCAAACCTGGACTATAACCAAACAGACGAACATTATATTATTCCCGAAGGACAAATTAATATGTATTATTGGGATAAAGGTTGGGAGCCAGATTCTGTTTATTATAAAATGGATTTGGAACTTGCCGGATATGGTTGGGAAGCTATTGGTGACACAATCACACCAGATACCAATATGGTTGATTACATTGAAGAAATGAGAATGGAAATTGTAAACGAAATTTTTAGTTGTAAATTTGAAGAAGTTTGTGAAAAATATAAATTTCTTCTTAAAGACATACTTAACGATACTGGACTTGGTGAATACCAAGACTTTGACCTCGATGAAGCTTTTGCTATTTTTAATAAAATCGGTAAGAAAAATTATATTATTTCAATTGAAGATAAACAATTTATTAATTTTTATGCAGAACTAAGAAAAGAATTTTAACAATTAAAAAAATAAAATGTAAAAGGATTACAGATGGATATTTCAGAATTAGAATTTAACACAATTACAAGATTAAAATATATGAAGCGTGTAGCAGCAGAAGATGACGGACAAATAGTTATTTATCATAGCAATAATAATGCCATTCAAGAAAACATGTTAGAACTAGGTTATTTAACGAGAAATGGTGTAGATAAACTAGATGAACACATAGACCATTACGAGTTTTTAGCTACTACTGATAAATTAAATAGTGCAAGTATAGATAAAATCTTAATGGATTTAATTGGTTATGATATGAATAAATTCTTAAAGTTAAAAGTAGTATCTATAATTGATATTCCAGGTAATTACGAAGATTTATTCGATGATTTATGTGAAATGAATAAAAGTAGTGATTTTACAGATATTGGTAGTGGTGATTTTAGGAAAGCATTAGATATGCACGGTTTTACAGAAGGTGCTGGTGTTAATGGTCATTATTCTTATGGTAGTGATAAATTAGTTGATTATTGTTCTAAAAATTTAGAACATGAAATTATAGAAATAATTACAGGTAAAACTGTAATAGAAAATAATTCAATTATGAAAGAATACATAAAAGAAAAAGAGTTAAAAGTAATGTTTGAAATGGCAGATAAATATGGATACAAATGTATTAGTGCTTAATTTAAGTATTGATTAAGCAGTATGTTGATATAATCAACAATATAAAATTTAAAGGTTTAAAAATGACAGTAGATACATTACAAATTATTAAAAAAGATGGCACAGTAGTTGATGCAATAGGTATTGATGAAAGTTCAACAGTTATTCAACTATATGTTCCAGCAGTGTTATTTAGTAGAAGAGAAATAGATTTATTTGGTGTAGAAGGTTCTGAGTATTCTTATTTAACTCCTCTAGAAACATATATAGTAGATGATAAAACTGAATATGACACAGACCGCAATGTATATATTGGTGAAACAGAATGTTATCATATGACTGGTGAATATGATAACTTTGTTATAAAAACTATTGCTGTTGAAATTCCATTAAGACAAAATTTATCTGATAAAAAGGTAGTTTAAAATGGGAATGGAAGTAATTTTAATCTGGCTAATTGTAGGTGGTGTTGGCGTAGCGGCTGGAACTTTTTTTAGTCTTTGGATTCAAATTATAGCATTTGTTATTTTCATTTATTGGTTAAGTACAGAAAAAGGTGGATTAGACACTATATTTCCAAGTATAATTGGAATGATTTTTTTCATTGGTATTGCCGTAGGTGATGTCTCTTATTTTTTTCAGACAGATAGACACAAAACTATAGATGTTTATAACCCCTTTGTAGTTACAAATGTAGAATATGATAAAAGCAAAATACCAGATGGTGTTAATATAGAAAAAATTATTCAAAAAGCTGTTAGTCAAACGATTCAAAAAATAACAAATGAGCGCGATATTGAATTTACAGATGAACAAATTAAGTCTTTAAATAAACAATTTAAACAAAATTCTATTGATAAAGCAAAACAAAAATTACAACAACAAGCGTTAAGTAAATTGTCGGATGCAGAGAAAGAAGCACTAGGTTTATAACCTATCTTCTCTATATTTTTTAAAAATAAATTAAGGAAAATTATGATTAATTGGGCAATGGGTCTATCAGATAGACAAAAAGAAATATTAACAGATTCGTTAAAAGAAGAGGAAAAAATTCCTATTATGAAACATAGATTTGAAAATAATGGCAAAATAAAAGAATTAATAGGGAAGAGGTTGTTTAAAAACAAACTTATTCGCGAGCGTGATTCTGGTTACACACACTACATTCAAACTAATGATAAACTAGAAATATTAAGTGCTTTCAATTGGAATTACATAACTAGTATAGATATTTAATTATATTTAATATCGTTTTAAAAAAACCTTTATTTATACCCCCATAATAAGGACATTAATACTTTAGTCCTGTTTCTTCCCACATTTTACAAATTTAACAATTATAAGTTTTTTTTATTTCATTTCATAAGTTTTAATGATATACTTTATCTATATTTTACTAAGGATAAATACAATATGTTCAAACTTTTTACTAAATTAACAGAATTAAAATTTATATATTTAATAAAAAATTCAACAGAACATAGTCGAATTTCTATTTTATTATCAATAATGTTTATTGTGATTGCGACGAAAACAGTCTTTTCTTTTAATGTTTCAAACAATATTATTTCGTTATATAGTTTTTATATAATAGGAACTATGTCATTAGTTAGTATATATTATTTTAATTATAAATTTGTTAGATTTATGTTGTTGCAAGATAAAAAACATTATATTGATAAAATCATAGAAGATAAGTTAGTTGTTTTAGATAAAAGGGAATTAGACTTCTTTTATCATATGGAAATATATGATTTAAAAATAACAGAAGAAATGGATATTTATAATTTAAAAATCCATGATATCATTCAAGATTCTAATAAATATGCTGATGATATAATCATCACTGATTATATTAATTATATTATTGATAAAACAAATAAAACAATGTTAGATAAAAAAATTATTTTGCAACTTAATTTAAAAAACGAAAAACGTGAAAGAGCACATTCAATTATCAGAAACTGCTAATAATTTAAGCAGCCTGTAAGTTATAAGTTGATATAATATACTTATAAAAATAAAGGCTGAAAATGAAATCATTAAAAAACTTAAAAAAATTAGCTAGAGACTTAACTATTGAAGAAATCGCAGAAGTAATTCTATTAAAATCAAACGAAGATAATATTAATTCAGAATTAAATCATGAAGTCAGTGAATCACTTGATTGTTTTTCGCATGATTTAAATTCTTTAAATAGAGTTTTTAAGGCTAAAAAACGTGGTTTTGTGGTGCATAGAGCATTTCATTATGATAATCTAATAGGTAACATAGATAGTTTAGTAGAATTAGCTTATAACCGTGATTCAAAAATTAAACGAAAATATCTTAAACTTAATTATCACGCTTTAAAATTCCTTAAAACAACTGGCTTTTTAACTATTACAGAAAGTGATGAAGATAGCTCTAATTTAGATGATATTGTACACGCTACTGATAAACTAGTTACTTTTCTTGAAGAAAGACAAGTAGAACATAACCGTTGGAATTTTAATACAGTAAATGAAGAACTTATTGCCCATATTATAGAAATTCTTTTTACAGAAAAGGGTGAAGTAGTTAAAGAGTATTGGGAAAAATAATTCCCCACTCTCTTTAATCTTAAAATCAAATTAATATACTCCTCCTACAATACTCAATTATCTATTTTAAGCATCTTTTAATCTTTTCTATCATATAGTATTAAAAATAAGTTTCTATAAAAAAATCTAAGGAATAACAATGACCACCAAAGAAAAAAAAGGCGTTTTGTATTTAATAGTATTTCTATTTTCTATTTTAATTGCAGCTACACTTTATTCTACTATCATTCAAGAAAATAATCGTGAAGAAAAACAAAAACAACTTAGTATAGCTATGGACATAATGAATGAAAATTTAAAAAAAGAGAATATAAAAAATACTAAATTAAAGTTAGACGCTAATACAACTATAAAAGATTGTAATATAACATCGGAAAGAACTAATGGGTAGTTGGAATGGAACTTGTGGCATAACTAATACACCTATTACAGTCGGAACAAAAGTGGAAGCTATATTAATCTTAAATAATTTTAATTTACCTAAAGCGTCTGGTACTTGTTATATCACTGGATATGCTAGACCTTTAAGTTTTACATTTGAAGGAATATATGACGAGTATGGGTCTATCAAACACATACCAGATAACCAACCAGCTGTTCATTTAATTATGGAATTTTTCGAAAGAGAAGTTAAAGATAATAATTTTATTTGTACAAACGAAGATTATATATTTGATAAAAATAATTTTATCGAATTACTAAAAAATATCGAACGTGAAGATGTATTTTTAACAACTAACCTCCCTATGCTATCAAAAGAAGATAGAAATGTAGGGATATTAATGTTTAATAGTGAATCTTTAAATAATCTTCGCAATACATTATTAACTACTGATTTAGAAATATTTGATATATTAACTGTTGATTCTTTATCACAAGATATGGATTTTGCTATTGAAGATTTATTTACTAATCCAACACCTGACAAAATTTGGCAAAAGTTTTTAACTGAGGCAGAAGATAGTTTAAAAGGTAATAATGTTTATTCTGATGAGTTTATTAAACAACAAGAAAAATCAATTATTAAATATAAAAAGATGTTATATTCTACAACTAGTGCTTTCGCAAATTATGATATTAGAGCGACTACTCGTAATTGTAATTTAATTAGAGTTTTAAGTTCTAATGAGCAATCAGATACAATTAATTTCTTTAAAATATTTGAAATAATTAAAAATGATATTGAAAATATAAATATTTCAAAACTTAAAAAAATGCTTTCTAATATGATTACCTTAATAAATATAATGAGCCAACTTAATAAACCTTGGTTATCACAATGTGGTAAGGGTGGTCAAGAAATTAATGAACCTTTATATATGTCATTATCCAAAGAAATCAATAGAATTGCTGTATCAGATATTGATAATCTAACAGGAACGCATATAGGTTGTATTGAGAATTTTAATGAATTTACTGAAGGTAGATATTACACCTGTTCTTATTTCAATAAAGATACAGGTGAATATACACTTATAATCGAATACGATGATAAAAAAGATAAATTTGTTATCATTTCATATTACGAATATATGAAGTATTTCGAATATTAAACTATAAATACAACTTATAGTTTATCGTGTATTTTATTTACTAATTTTTTTAGTTCTAAAATTTCTTCACGTAATTCATGAACTTCGGCTGTTCCAGCTTTAACATCTTCTATTTTTGCATCATCTTTTGTTATTTCTTGCATTGCTTCTACCACAATTGCTATAATTAAATTTATCATAATGAAAGTTGCTATTAATATAAAAGGAATAAAATATGTCCAAGCATAAGGATGAATTTCCATTATAGGACGCACAATATTCATAGCCCATCCTTCCAATGTCATTATTTGAAATAAAGTAAATATTGTTTCACTTATACTACCAAACCATTGTGGAAATGTTTCAGAATATAAATCGGTTCCCATTACAGCAAATACATAAAACAAAATTGCTGACAACCCGGCTATAACTGCCATACCAGGAATTATTCCAACCAGTGCCATTACTATCTTTCGCATTTGTGGAATCATGGAGACTAGACGTAATACTCTTAATATTCTTAATACTCTTAAAACATCTAATCCACCAGTTGTAGGTATGATAGAAATCAATACTATAAAAAAATCAAATACATTCCAAGCATTTTTAAAGAATTTTGTCTTATATACAAATAACTTCATCAAAACTTCTACTGTAAATATTGTAATTACCAAAAAATTTATTATAGAAAATACATTAGTATATTCTATTGCATATTCTTTCGAAGTTTCTAACCCCATACTTATACCATTGAAAATAATAACTATCATTATAAAATTTATAAAAAATTTATTTTCAACTATCTTTTGCAAAAATTCTTTCACTTTCTTAACCTTTAGTTTATTTTTAATGATTATAACCAATTTATTCTTTTTTAAGATATTTTTAATATTTAAATTGCTATAATTAGTTTCAATTTAGATGGCTAAGCCACCACTTGTAGAAGTGCAACTACTTTTATAGAATCTATTATAGATTAAAAAAAAGAACCCAAGGAAATACGAATGAAAAATTCAAATACTACAACCATGTTAACGCCCGTTTTAAATAATAAAGTCTTATTACTTTTAGAAAAACCTTCGCAACAAGAATTATTATTAAAAAGCAGTTCATTTATGAAATATTTGGAAGAGAAATCAGGTTATGATACATACCATACACTTATGATTAGTGCTTACGATTTTGAATATCCAAAAACAATAAAATACAAAGATTATCCGAAAACAAATAATTTGAATTTTAAACTTAGAAACTATGATTCAGATGAGCATTTTACGTTTTTTTATAAAGAATTAAAGAAAACTAATATTAGTTTCTTTTCGCAATTTGAAGAACTTATCTTATTCCCAGACCCAGACCATACAGGTGTTTATGCTGCAATTATAACACTAGAAAAAATCTTAGGCGATAATTGGCAACAATACTTTAAAAAAATCACTTATATGAAAATTTTAAGTTATGACACAGATACTATAGATAAACAAATAGATACGTTATTATTTGATGAAATCAATGGTAAAACATTAAATGATGAAAATAAATCTTTTTATGAAGAATGGTACAAACAAGGTAAAATCAAAAGATATTTCGAATATAATTATAATATCAATTCCAATATATTTTTTAAAGAAATCTTAAAAAGTCTTGATAAGAAATACGATTTTACCCTTAGTAAATATATGATAATGGCTTTTAATTTTTTCTACAATGAAATAAGTGATAAAGGAATAAGAGATGCTGATTTTTTTCACAAATTACAAAGCTATAAAGGTTCCGGTAAATATAAAGAAAGTAAAGATATACATTCTTGGGGAATAGGTGGTCCTGCCTCACGTGCTAGAATTGTGGAAATGTTAATAGAGGTTGGATTATTAGAAGAACGCATAATAACGAAGTATAACGTCAAACGAAAAAGTTATAATCCAGTTACAAAAATAAAAAGTGACAAAATTATTCCGGAAGTTAAAATTCATAAATATTTCAAGTCAGAATTAGGAGAAAAATTCTTTAATTTACTATCAAAAAAAACCTTCGATAAGGATTTAGTATTTAGACTTACTAATGTTTGGATGTTAAAATCATTTGAAGAAGCTAAAAATGATATTGATACTTATATAATAGAAATGTTTAAAACACAAAAAAGAAAGAATAAATATTTAAAGTAATATTCATTCTTTGATTCAGCTATTTTTTATACTTTTAAAGTTAGAATTATTTAATTTAAAATATAGGAAATAGTATGTTTGATAGAACACAATATGATGGTTTCATTTCGAATGGCTTCAATCCACATGGTGGGAATATAGAAGTAGAAAATATTTATAACAAAGATAATCAAAATGGCTCACAAATATCTTTAGATTATGGATATACAGTTCGTAGTTTTCTTTATGATATGAAATATATAGAAGAATTTAAATTCTATTTTAATACAACAGAATACCTTCAATATAATCTTAATATAGACTTAAAAAAAGAAAAATTAATCTTAGAACTCAAGGAAAAATGGGAAGACATCTGTGATGACTCTATTTTTCAGACAACAGGAGTAGCGAAAGTATATAAAAAAGAACTAGATAAATATTTAAATACTTCTTTTATTGATTTTTCTGATAATTATTATTTAAAAGGAAGATTCTCTTTTACTCGACTTAATAAAACACCAGACTTATCTAATCAACCAAGTGATAAAAAATTTATTCAAGAATTATATGATACTCACAAAGATAATAGTCTTTTAATAGAATTAGAAGAAGCTATGGATATAAATAATGATAGTTTATTAAATTCTGAAAAACCAAATATTGAGCATATATACTATATTGATGATACTATAAAGAAAGCTCCAAAAATTTATGAATTAGATATAGATAATGTTTTATTTCAAATGCAATTTATTAAAAAAGGTTTTGATATTTCCAATTTATATTTCCAATTTGAAAATATTTTATTGTATTTTATACCGTCTGAATATAGTAATTCTTGGAAATTTATCTATTCAGAAGTGAGTAACAAGTTTATTCAAGAAGGAAAATATTTCATGCCTTCTATAATAGATAACAAAGTGATTAAAATCAAAGATGATACATTCTTAGAATTAGATTTAGATTTAACTATAAATACACAGTAATTATTTTATAATATTTCTGTTGTTTTATCTTGAAATTTTATTATTTCATGCAAACAAACAGTTAATATATCAACGGCTTTTCCGTCTGATATTTCCCAAGCTGTCAATGTAATACAAAAATCATCTATTACTATTGTAGCTACTGATGTATTTTTATCTTTTTCATAGATATGATAACCAGATATATTTGGATAATACACTATCTTATCTACGAAATCCAATTCTTCTATTATTTTTATAGAACTTATAAATGTGTGCATATCTGCGTATATATGTTTAATTTTAAATTCTTCCCAATTATCTATATGCGTAGAAATACTCTCTTGAATAATTACAGGTTTATCATTTTTCTTTATAATTAATTTATGTAATTCTTTTTTTCTATCTTCATAGTTTCTTGATTTTGTAACAACATCATCAAAATCTAATTTGTAAGTTAATCTATATAATACCTTAGAAAGGAAAGAAGATTTTTCTCTTTTTGTTTCAACATGCATATCAGTTCCTTATTTGTATATCTTACTTAATATATTTTTAAAATAATTTTGTAGTATTTCTGCTTTCGCTTTGGTATTATATACTAATGGGCTAGGATGATATGTAGTAGTTAATATAGTCTTAAAACCATATAATTCTATTTCACGATATTCATCACGTTGTAAGGTTTTCATTTGTTCTTTTAATTCTGGTATAAACTTCACCGCAGATTTTGCACTGCCACCTAATAATAATATTATCCTGGGCTTAACTATTTTTAATTCCTCTATAAGTAATTCAGAGCCAACTTTCAATTCTTCTTTACTGGGCGTTCTATTTTTAACACCTTTCTCAGTATTTTCAAATGTTCTAAATGGAAGTGCATTAGTTATTAATATATCTTTTTCTTTTGTTAATCCAGATATAGAAATTAAATAATCTAAATTTTTACCAGCTGGTCCACAAAAAGGTTTTCCTAATTCGACCTCAGTTCCACCAGGAGCTTCACCTATTACCATTATAGGGTTATCGCCTTTTAACATTACAAATTCGTCTTCTACTAGTGTTATATCTATCTTAGAAAAATCGAGTTTATCTTTAATTAAATTATATCTTGATTTATAAAATTCTTTTAATTTTTTATTCATTATTACACTAACCTTTTAATTTTAATAAGTATATCATATAATATATAAATATGAATCAGATATTTGAATTAATTATTGTATAATTCTATATGATTTTTAATTTTAATAATACTAAAACACTTATTAACGAAACAGATAATATTAAGATAGAAGGTATTATTAAGAATGGTACCAAAGAAGATAAATTATTATTAACACAAAACCTAAACCTAAATCCACAAAACTTTTTATTATTAACAAAAGAATCAGATTTTGATATCAGATTATCCCTTATAGGAAATAAAAATATACCTTTTAAAATTCTTCAAAATATGTGTACAAAGTTATATATTTAAGCAGCGTTTAAACCCTTATATAGTATAATATACTTACAAAAATTAAAGGTATAACATGCAAATTAAAGAAGAAATATTAAACATTAATCAAATACTTAGAAATCAGTTAGAAGAAGGTTTTGACCTTAGTGACGATACAATCGTAGAACTTACAGACTTACTTACGGATGAAGTTATAGAAGGCTTTCCTAACACTACAAATAATGCAGAAATAAGAGAAGATATTGAAGAATTACTTAGACAATATGAAGAAGGTATGGAAGGTATTAGAGAAATAGAAAGCTTAGTAGAAAATGTGTTTAAAGCTTATAACGAAGATTCAGAATATACAGGTGATGCTTTTTAAGTTAAGCAGCCTGTAAGCTAAGTGTGGATATAATATATTCATTAAATAATATAAAAATTAAGGGATAACATGAAAGATAAATCAAATGAAAGAGCTTATACGCTTTTATTAAAGTTATTTATTAGAGAAGTTTATAATTTTAATTATACAAAAAATAAAGAATTGATTTTTTTCACTAGCATTAGATTTACCTCTAAACGCGTGTTTATTCAAACAACAGATTTAAATGTAGATTATTCTATTGGTGAATTTTTAATGATTTTCAATTCTATTACAGATGTTAAATTCGATACTATAAAAGCTGATTTTTCTAATATTTTTCTAAAATTATTATCAGATAGTACTAAGAAATATAGCATAGAAATATCTGAATTAAATAAAGAAAATAGTTCTATTAAAAAAGAGCTTAAAAACCTAGTTAAAAATATAAAAAAAGGAACACTACCTAAACCACCAGTAGCTCCTAAACCAAGAATAATTAGTGAAGATAAATAAAAGAGGTTATAAACTATGAGTTTAAGACAACAAATTAAAAAGAAAATTTATAAAGCAAAACAAGAAAACAAAGATACAAGTTCGCTAGAAGAAGAATTAAGAATTTTATCTTTAGATAATAAAGTTATTCTTCAACAAAAATTAGGTCAAATAAATGAATTATATACAGCTATGGAAGCAGAAGAATTTAATCCAGTTATTCTTGATAAATTAATTCCAGCTACAAATAAATTAGATTTGGAAATTCGTGCTATCAGAGAAGAAATAGAACCAGATATAAGATGGGAATTGCCTTATTTTATTAAAAGAATTTTAAAAGATAAATGTTATCAATATGATAGGTTTTTAGAAATAGATGATTACATTAGAGATTTAAAACCAAAAAATATAGAAGTAATTGAAAATAGTAAAAATGCCAGATATGTAATTCTTAGTTTAGATGGCGTCCATAAACGTTTTAATGTAATGACAAAAAATGAAATTATTAGTAAAAATTACTATTGGCTATCAAAAAAGTTAGACCCAGACACTTATAGAAGAGTCAAATGCAATTATACAAATTTACTGAAATATATTTATTAAATTAATTTTATTATATATAAAGTAATAAACTGCTATAATTTATAATAAAAAAAATAAAGGTATCAAAATGAAAATTTATCAATTAATCTGCTCACAATACGATATATCTAGTGGTAATTCAGAACGAATATTAACAACTTCTTTAAATGGAACGCAGCTTAAAAGTGTAGCAAACCGACTTAACGCTAAATATGGAAGTAACAAAAATGCCACTGATTACACTACTGAGTTTTCTGTAGAAACTATTGATACAAAAACAGTTAGAAGCTCACTTACACGTGAAGAAATAGATGGACTTTGGTATTAATATACCAAAGTCCGTCCTTCTAATTATAAGTAGATACTTTTCTATTTATCTATTTTAAGAGTTTCTAATAAAGGAAAAAGGTCATTTTCTAACCATTCGTCATTAAAATTTTCACGCATATATGTATCCATAACTTCCATTCCCATATCTAAATTCAATTTATAAGCAAATTGATTATTTGTAGGATATCCCTCTTCATTACGTGACCACATTTGATATGTCACTTCTATTGCACCTGGATTATTAGGATTAACAAGCTGCATAGACATAAAATATTTTTCACCTTCTTCATCATCTTTTATTATTGTAACAGCTGGTTGTGACATTGGAACAACAGTTGCGTTTTGTGCTACATTTGTAACTAAATCACGTAATGGTATATTCTTATCTATTTTAAATATTGTTTGTGATAATAATGTTTTCCAATTATCAATAGTACCTTCTGATATATATTCTACTATATAGACTTGTTCATTGTCCTCTTCAAAAGCTTTTTCGTAATTTACATTTCCTAATTTTATAGACATTTTATTCCTTTTTTTGTTTATTATATCATATATATAATATTTATTTCCTTAATCAAACTTTAAGATATAAACTGCTATAATTTTTCATTAAACTAAAGGACTTAGAATGCAAATAACAATATCTATTATTTTTATACTTTTATATGCAATATCAGTTATTGCTGTTTTAACATCTTTAAAAGAAGAATATAAGAAGCAACCACCAAGCGATTATGAAGATTATATGACAGATAAAATCTGGGCTTTTATACCACTAGTAAATCTTGGTTTACTTACAAAATAACAAATATAGGGTTTAAATTATGAATACACAAGCTGAATTAGAATATTATCGTAGCAAATACAAAGATGAAGCCAGAAAAAATGATGGTAAAAAAATATATAGATATAAAGAGCAAGCTTGGCGATTACCATTAATGATTAGAAAAGGTGATTCTGTTCTTAGTAAATATGATACTTACGAAGTAATTGGATATCAAAAACCATTAAAAGGTGATTTGTATTTAAGTGGTGCTATTATAGAATATTATAAAGCACCGAATGATTTAAATTCTGAATATTTAGTTATTCAATTAGATAATAAATAAGAAGGACAAATGAATGAGTTGTACAGAATTATATAGAATAAATAAGAAAGGTGATGTTTCGTTATATGAAACATTTGGAAATTCACATTTTGGTGCAATGACGCTTTGGAGTAAGATTTTCGAACAATATAAAGAAGTTTATTTTCCAGAAGAACAATATCTACATGCTTTATTAGGTGGTGATAATCAAAGCGATTTTTGGAATTTATATAAGAAAAAAGAATTCCCAGAATTTTTATCTATACTTTTATTAAATTCATATGACAAAGTAATGATTAAAAGAGAAGATTTTCCGATACTTATTAAGGCACTTAAAGAGTTCGATAGACTTTTTATCGAAGAAAATACAAATGACCATTATTTGGCTTATATTGATAGTCTTGAAAAATTGTCAAAAGATAGATATTGTATTGGTATTTGTTGGAATCAAACTAGTATTAATTGCAACCCCTGGAATATTTATAAAGATGAAGATTCTGAAACTGGTGAAATGTTAGAAATTGAAGATATTGTAGATAGAGATTATAATATCTTTCAAGATGAAGAGTTAGGGCAATATTTCTTAGATTTAAAAAATCCAAAAAAAGATATTTACTAGCGTGATAACTCCCCGTCCTAAAGGACGAAGTTTTAGTGTCTAATCTTTTTAGGTAAATTTTAAAAGTTTTTAATGGCATACGCTAGTTTTGTATAAGTTTCTTCCCGTTCTCCTTGAACCGAAAGGCTTATTGCTTCTGTGCATAATTCAGCGTGTTTTATTAAGTATTCTTCACCATATTTTTCCATTTGTTTTTTACTGAAAATTATTTCGTCTCTTGTAAATTCCATTACTAATAGGTCTTTTTTGTTAAGTTTACAAAAACCGTCTATTCCCTCAATATGTGAGAATATATCATATCTCCATTCAGGTTCTCTATTAATATGTATCATTGATATATTATTTGCGTCTGTTTTTAACTCGAAGTTATATAAAGCCCAATATGGTCTAACTTTGTACATAATACGGTCTGTATAAGTTTGTTTTGATAATTCATCTTCTTTATTTTTTAGATAATCCGTTCCAGTATAAACATAAGTTACTATTAAAGATAGTATTGCCGAGGCAATCATTATTTTGTATTCTGTTTTCATTTTAATTTTCCCAAGTTAATTTCTTTATGAATAATATCATTTGTTTCTTTAATTCATACTTAAACATTTTTTAAGCAACGATTAAGCAGTATATTGGTATAATATACATACAAAAATAAAAGGCTTAAAATATGTTAAAAACTAAAAAAGAAATGCAAGAAGAATTAGATTATTGTATGGAAGAAATTGCCAAAATAGAAGCATTAATTAAAGATTTATCTATGCAACCATATCACTTAGTATATGATAATATTGAAGAACTAAAACACACTCTTTCTATGGTAAGTGAAGATGCTACATTGTTTTCTAATGCCATTGATAATATGGGATAACATATTTAATATTTTCAGCAAACTTTAAGCAGTATATAGTTATAATATACTTACAAAAAAACAAAGGATTTACAAATGTCAGCTTCACAAATATTTTCAGAAATCGTAAAAACAGAACAAGCAATTCTTCAATGTGCTTGTGCAAAGACAAAATCTAACCTTCAAGATAAATTAGAGCAATTAGAAAATTCTATCTAGTTATTAAGAAGAACTTTATCTATCAGTAGAATTATAAAAATGTTGATTTTATTAAGCAGTTTATAAGCAACTACGAGGTATAATATATTTATAAGAAATAAAATAAAAATAGGACTTGAAAATGTTAACTTTAAATATTGAAATTACAGGTGTTACAACAGACGAATTAGTTATGGCTTTAGAAGAAGCTAAGAAATCAATTGAGAATGAATATAGAAGTGGTTGGGATAACCGTGAGGGCAATACTGGTTCTTATTCTTTTGAAGTAAATGGTGAAGAATCAGAAAGTGTAGAGTGTCCTGAATGTGGTGACTTAAATTATATTACAGATGAAGACGTTCCAGATACTTGTATCAATTGTGGTACAGATATTCCAAAAACAGTAACAAATTAAAAAGGCTTAAAATATGAAACAAATTACACAATCAGAACTTCCGTTAAACGAAAAAAGAGTTATCGAATGTTTATCAACAGGCGAGAAATTAGAATTTATTGTTAATATTCGATTATATGAATTAATAAGTTGTGATATTAATAATTTAAATGAATTAATTGATGAAAAAATAGTTCAAGAATACGAGGATACCTCTGTTATCTTAGTAGATATTTCTTATGAAATAGAATCAAAAATTGATAACGAAACTGTGGCACTTAAAGTCACTGGATATTTTGAAGAAATTTAATTTTCTTCATTTCTTAAATAAATAAAAAAAGGTTTAATATGATTAATACTTACGACGATAATCTAGATATGATTATGCAATTTTCTTCTAATTTTAATGGTGGAATGATTTCTATGGAAGTTAGTCCAGAAGGAAATATCAATAAACGTAATAGTAGAACTAATCCTTACAATTATGATACATTTATTATGATTGGTGAGCCAAATATTGAGAGAACTACTTCTAGTTGTTATACAGATAGATTGTATCAATGGGATTCTAAAAAATATAATGACAGTGCTATGGAAGTATTTGGAAATGAAGGTCAATTTTGGTCACAACGAAGTAAGAGCGATATTGAAAAATTTTTAAAATTGTATTTCTCTGATGAAACCATTGATTTGGTTCGTGTTCTACAAACTTGTAACCATTCTAGTGGTTATCCATTATGGGTATTTGAATTCAATAGTGATAAAAAAAACGTAGGTTAAAAATATTCTCTTTATATTTCTTATAATTGATAGAAATACAAAGAGAAATTAAATGAAAACTAGACCAATCACCATTTCAATACAAAATAGGATTATAGGTATTAGTTTAGGAATAGTATTAGTTTTTATTGGGTTATACTTACAGTTCATTAGCGAAACACCACATAACCATATTTCAGAAATAACTTTATATAGCTATGGGTTTGTTTTTATAATTGGAACATTATTTGGCAGAGAAGTAATACACGATACTATTTAAATAACTAATTTACTTTTTATTAATAATGTGTTATTTATCGAATTTATGAAATTTGATATTTCTGGACTATTAATATCTATATCTCTTAATGTATCTTCTATCATTGCTATCTTTAATATCCGTCCAACTACTGAAAAAGATATTGAAGAAGCGTCCAACTCTTTTATTTGTTCTTCACTTAACTTTTTATTATCTTTTAGTTCTAATATAAAGTTATTACATTGTTTTAAGTTTTCTATAATTTGCTTAGTTTCTTCACGTGTCATTTTAATTAACTCCTAAAATATTCTTTTTTCTTCTGGTTATTGTATCATAAATTTTATAGTCTTCTATTCCATATTTTTCTGCAAGTTCATATACTTTTTCCATAAATTCTGCATTAGTATCTATTAATTTATAATTTTTCATTTCTTTATAAAGATTCTTTACTTCTTTATAAATTCCTATAGAAGTGCCTATTCCCAATGCTATTGCTGTTCCAGCTGCTATCCCATACATTCCATAACCAACACTTTGGAATATAGTTGGTAATAAAGCTGTTTCAGATATAACTGAATGAACAACACCAAACACACCTGTAATAGTAGCTACTGCTGGCACTGTATCATTAACTACCGCCTTAATCATTTCTATAGCATCTTCTATTGTTGGTGTTTCTTCTGAAAATAATAAATTTCTATTAATCTCTGCTAATGTATATTCACTTACTAATTCACTTATATCAGATTGATATTTTGATATTTTTTCTTCTCGTTCTTTTTTATGTTGTTCTTTGTTTTCAACAGCATATTCTAATATATCTAATAATTCTATTGCACTATCTTTATCTAAAGAACCTTTTTTTATTTCTGATATTATTTTTTTAAATAACTCTATATTCTCTTTATATAATTTATTAACAGCAAATGCCTCTAATAAGCTTTCATCTTCTAAAACTTCAAAAAAATTATCAAATATATAATTCTCTTCAGTCATAAAATCTTCTTCTTTTATATTTAATACTTTTTTAAATTCTTCCCAGCATTGTTCTCTATTCATTACTAATTCCTTTCTATATATTATAAATATTTTTCCTCTTTTTCTAGTTAAGATAAAAGATTTTAAGTAGTTTATAAGTATATAATTGATATACTCGATTAATTAAACTATAATAGGATATCAAATTGAGCAAACCAATAACAATTAATGATTTTAAAAAATTATCTCTATCTTCTTTCAAAGATATAAACATTGGTAATATATATTATCAAGGTAAAAGTAAATTAGAAGTTATATCAGAAGTTTATGCAGATGATAAAAATTTTAATTTATGGTTTGATGCAATCAATACTTTTCTAGTAAATGGTAAAACTTTTACTCACACAACTTCCATTGCCTTATCTGATTACAATATTACAAATGGTGGATATAGTCCGTGGATGATATTTAAAGAAAAAGACATTGCTGAAGCACATTATAATGAGAACTGGGTATCACATACAGAATTTGATATAGACGGCGAATTAAGAGATTATTTCAAACACCCAGACAATACAGATACTATTTCTTTAAAATATATTAAAGAAAATTTTCAAATTAGACCAACATTTAACCAATTATTATTTTTAGAAAAGGCAGAATAATGACAGTAGATATAAAAAAAGAAGAATTTGATTTTAATCAAGTTCAGGAAAAACGTAAAAAAATGTATTTTAGAGAAGATGGTTTTATTGTTTTAAATGAAGTTATTAACGATATTGGTTCTGCTTACTTACCGATGAAATATCATTCTTTATTCAATCAAGTAATCCAAACTTATCACAATGAAAGTAAAAATTATTTAAGTTTTGCTTTACACCCTATTTTACTTTGGAATGAAAAAGAAAAAGGAATTTTTATAAAAGTTTTAAACCCAACCGTATCAAAAAAAGAATTGACAAAAGATTTTCAAATTTTTGATGCTAAGTTATTAGAATTAATATCTGAAAAAGATAAGCATTTAGATAAAGAAACTTTTCTAAATAATGCGGGTTTTAATTCTGTTATTATCTTAAATGATTGGATGTATTTTTGGAGACCAGATTTAGGTAATAATGGTTATTTAATTGCTGTTGATAATGATTTGTCAGATATTAGGTTTGAAGATATTAAATTTGAAAAGATACAACATATAAAATCCACAGAAAATATTTGGACGGCTGAAAATTACGATTTTGAAAAAGAATTTCCAGACGACACATATAGGATTTAAGACAGCTTATTTAATAGCTTTCTTTCCTTTATATTCTTGACCTTTATTATCAACAAAAGAAACGTTTAGTTCATCGCCCTTAACTATATTTAAGGTTTTTGTATCCAATGCAAATTGCATATATGGATTTTTTGATAAAAATGGACCAGTTGAAGCTTCCCAAACTATATTAGAATTTACAGAAGCAATCATATGTGTAATAAAATTTACTTCTACCTTCCTAGTATGTGCTTCTTCTTTCCCAATCATAGGGCTTTTCATTAAAATTTTAACTATAACTTTATTCTTTTTTATTTTTGCTTTTATTTTCATAATCTATCCTTTAATTTTTGTTTAATATTGCAAGTAGTATATCAACCACCACAACCGCCAATAGATACTTCCACTTTTTTTGACACATAGTAATATAAACCATTTATATCTTTTGCAACAATTGTAACATTTGATGTTTTACGCATTTTAATTTTAGTTTTTAATTCAAATAAAGCACCTTTACCTAGTTCAAATACAGCAACAGCTGAACGTGGATTCGCGTCCTGAAATATTGCAACCACAGTTGCTTCAATATCTGATGAAAGGCCAATAGGGACGGCTGCACCATTCTCAGCTAACTTAGGCGCTTTCATTTTTATTTTACCTTCTATCATTTTAATATCGCCAAACAACGCTTTTATAGCAAGGTCTGAATTTTCAGATTTCCAAGCTTCTGGTTTCTCTAACCTAAAATCAGTAGCTGTTACCGTTGTAGGTGATAAAATAGTTGCACCTATAACTGTCGAGCTCAATGTTATAAATTTTCTTCTTTCCATAATTTATCCTTTAAGATAGTGTATATTATTTCTTTAAAGAAACAATATATTCAGATAATGTTTTTATATCTGCTTTTGATAAAGATACTACTTGACCCTTCATTAAACCCTTCATAGAACCACCATAAGTACCGTCTTTATAACCCTCCAGTGCTGTAATTAATTCTGCACCTGTCATTTCTGAAATAACCTTTGATTTACCCAATGCTTCTTTATCTGCATTAATACCGTGGCAAGCTGAACACCTTTTATATGCATTAGAACCTTGACTGGCTAACATAGAGGTAGAACTAACCAATGTGACTAGAACAAGTAATGCTTTTATTTTCTTTGATATTTTCATTTTACAACTCCTTAATATGTTGAATGTAGAATTGTAGCAATTAATTGTGAGTCAATCGTGTATTATTAAGCAGTTTATAAGCATATTTTTGATATAATTTGTATATTAAAACACTATAAAGGCACAGATTATGACAAAAAAAGAAAACACGGTAATAACAGATATTGCTATTACACATACATTTGATGGATATGATGATGAAGAAATAGATGATGCGTATGATTTACTAGAAACTTTAAAATCAACTTATGGTATTTCTTTTAAATTAGAAATTGAAAATGAAGAAGTTTTTTCAATAACTCTTAATCATATAAACGAAACAGTTAATGTTGAAAAATATATTGAAATGGAAAAGGGTTTATTTAAAGAAGCGTCGGAAGAATTACTAGAATTATTAGAAAGTTAAACTTAATTTGAAATAAGATATCTTATATATTATAAAATATCTTAATTTGGAGTAACTTAACCTATATTATTATTTGGTTTTCGGAATAAAACGATTAATAGTATCTGATAACCATTTTTTATCATCATTATCAACTAAACTTGCTATATTAACTACAACGTCACAAGCCAAATCATCACCTAATCGTTCTAATAATGCCTTAGCTATTACATTATCTTCTTTATTCGCTATTGCTGCCTCTAAATCATATTTATATTCTTTCATTTTTAATCCTTTAATTATTCTTCTGGTAAATCTATAAATTCTAAATTAGAATATTTACAACGTTCCACAAAATCTTCTAATACAGTAGAATATTTATTTGCAAGGGCATTAATATAGCCTACACCACGCGAACCAATATTTGCAACATTATTTCCATTAATTACAGCAGATTGACAAATTTCTTGCAGCATATAACCATTTTCATCTGGCTCGCGTTTAGAATCTACAAAACAAACTATTCTATGTTTTTGAATTAATTGAAATAATCTATTGTAATCTTTACTAGTTTCATAATTATGTGATAATTTTTGTTTCATTTTTATAACCTATATTTTTTATTAAAAAATTATACTTTATTATTTCTTAAAAAAAAATAAAATAACCAATATATTGATATATTTTTATCTTTATTAATAAAACTTTAAGCAGTTTATTGATATAATTTAAGTATTAAAGAAACATAGGATTCAAATAATGAATATTTATAAAATTATATCTTCACTTTTAGTTGGTTATGCTGTTATCTTAGGAATTAATATATTATCGGTAGAAATGAATAATAATATTAAAGAACTTAATGCACTTCTTATTCCTATGGAATGGATGATTTATACCATTGTTGTATATCTATTTTGGGATGAGAAAAGATTAACAGAATTACATAAAGAAAAATTACTAAGTGATAGTAATGAAGAAGGTCTTTTAATTAAAAAATTTGATAACAATCAAAAGATTTTTCTAAGAGTTCCACGTGGTTTTATGACTATGCCAGTAATTATTCAAAAAGATTTAGGTTGGGTTTTTGAAGACGGTAGATATACCAATAATGAAATATTTTATAATATTTCAGAAATACGTGAATTTCAAACTGAATATTAATAATAATTCAGCAGTATATAAGGTTAGTTATCCTATAATATACTTACAAAAAATAAAGGACTTATCAAATGTTAGCAATTTTAAAAACAGAGCAAATTTATACAAGAGGTGCTATTGAACAGTTAGACCATGAAGAAGTAGTAACACTAGAACGCATTGTTAAAGATACTGAAGAAGCTACAATATATTTTGAAAGTTTACAGCAAGACTTAATTGAAAATAGAACAACTGATGAATATAATTTGATGATTGTTCCTGTTACACAGGTTACTATTAATCGAAATAAAATCGTGGTAACACCACCAAAGGCAGTTTAAAATGGAATTTTTACCTAAAATAAAACACTTGGTTCAAGTTAATTATAAAAGTGGTAATTCTTTAGAATTATTAGTTTTCGATTTCAAAACAAAAAGAGATAGCGAAGCTAATTTAACTTCTGTTGCTTGGGATTTTGTAGATAAAGATTTTCAATTTCTTCATGCTGGTATTAATGATATAGAAAGTATCGTTAAACTAAAATCTTCTCGTTGGCTTTAAATTAAATAATAAGGATTGATAAAATGGATAATATAGAAATAAACCCTGACAATATATTAGCAGATTTTGATATGGTTGGTTATCATGATATGGGTGCTAATTATTTAGAAAGTGATTTTAACATGGCTTCTAATCAAGATTGTAATACAAAACGTGATGATATTATTATTAGTGGTGATATATGTAAGCAAATTGGTGCTAGATTAGGTAGTACAGAAAAAGTCAGAATTCTTATTATAAGAGAATAATATTTAAGTTGTTTTTAAGCAGTATATAGATATAATATATATACAAAAACAAAGGACTTATAAATGTGTATATTTAAACATAACTTCGTAGAAAGCTCAACTGGTAACTTATATTGTAAAGATTGTGGTAAAACTAAACAAAAACCTTCTTGCACACACGATTTTGAACAATGGGCTGTTGTAAGTTCTAAATCAAATAGTGCTGGACAATTCATTACAGTTCAAACAAGAGTTTGTGTAAAATGTAACTTAGCAGAATTCAAAAAAGATAATTTTTAATTTAAAACAAAGGTTTAAAATGAAATATTTAATTTCGACTATTCTTTTAATATTTGTTGTTAGTGGGTGTTCCTCTAATAATAATTCCATTAATATTCCGAAACATAAAACAATTAAAGTAGATAAAAATCTACCTAAATGGGTAAATAATCCAAAAGTTATTGGTAAAATTTGCGATGTTGGATACGCAAAGTTTAGAGATGATAGAAGTAAATACTTTGCTATTCGTTTAGCTACAATAACTGCAAAATCAGCTCTATCTACACAAATAAGTTCAAATATTTCTAACGAATACAATTCTTCTATTAAATGTAAAAATAATTTTAAATGTGAGAAGAACATTTCTGATAATTTAATTATAAAATCGAGTAACACAATTCGTAATTTTAAAACATTACACCAATATACTGATAAAATTAACAATATTTATTATATACATGGCTGTATTTAAGAAAAGTTAAAATATAATATAAACAAAGGATTTTAAATGACAAGAGAAGAAGCTGAAACAGCTGTATATAAAAAATATGATATGGAAGTCTTAAAAGATATTTTGAGGTATTCTGATAAATGCCCAAGTGCATTTGATTGGGATAATTCAAAATTAGAAGTTGATTTTGATGATATTGAAGAAGCACTCATACTAAAAGAACTAGGAGAGAATAATATTCTTTAAAAGTATTATTTAGATAATACTTTTAATTCTAGATTTAAACTCTCTTCCTCTTTATCACACATATTAACAATACCATTTTCTATTAGTATATACATATTACCGTTAGTATTATCCATTATTGTTGTCTCTATTTTATATTCTTCTTCTAAACGCTTTATCAACATTGTATATCCAGATATGACTTTTTTCATTTTTATTCCTTTTTAAGTTATTATAAGCCAATCTTTTAATTTAAGTCTTATTAAGAAATAAACAGATATAATTTTTTAAAATTAAAAGATAGGTATTAGTATTATGATAGATTATGACAAAGTATTAAAAGATTATAAAACAGGTATATGTTTAGAAGATAAGAAAGAATATATTAAATATTATTCTATTTTGCAAAGCCTTATATGGGATAACGAGATAGATAAATTCAATGAAGTTTTAAGAAATATTAATATACAAAAATCTAGTTTGCTTATGTTAGTAGGAATACTTAGAACAGCTTGGATGAAATCAGATGAAATAAAATCTTATAATGAAATGTTATTTAAAATATCAGAAGAATTAGAAAAACGTGGAGAAAATAGTGCTCAAATGCTACATGGTTTAAATGGAAAATTAACAGAAGTTATGAAGAAATCAAATGAAAATTTCATTCTACAACTTCGATTAAGAAATCCTAAAAATTAGGATTTAGAAAATATTTGGTTATATAACTTATATAACTGACAACCCACACAATATTCGAAAACAACTTCCAAAGTAAATGCAGTTAACATAACGGTATAAGGTAGAAATATCAATGATAAATCAAAGGCATTTGTTGTAAATAACATTATAGAACCAAATAATCCCATCATATTAGCGATTTTCTTTGGCGCTGGGTCTATTAACTTATCTTCTTTTATTTTTAATACTTTTTCTTTAATATATTTTGATATTTTATCTATTAAACATATATTTTGGATATCAATGTTTTTAATTATAAATATTACAATCAAAGGTAATATAAATAATGCTGAATTAAATACTAACGATAAAATAGTAAATAAAATATAAAAAGCAGCATTTATCCTTAATATATGACTATCTATTTTTTTTTCAAACGAAATCGGACAACTCATTAAAATTCCTTTTATTTTTATTAGAAACCATACTATAACATAATAAAATATATAGATATATTATGTTATAGTAACTTATAATTAAAACAAAGGTTAAAATATGGGAATCATAGAAGAAGCAATGGAAGAAATTAGAATTAGTTCTACGAAATGTTCTGAAAAATGTCAAAAAAACATAGAAAATACGCACGTTTTAAAATTAGGCTCATTATTCGGAAAGGAAATTTTAACGAATATTAAAAATAATTTCAATCACAACGTTAATCAACCACCCCATGAATGAGGTGGATTTACTTTCCTAACTAAATAGAATTATTATTCTATAGCGAAAGGCTATCCGGCTTGATTCACGCCTTGCGTAAGCTTTACTTTACTTACATTTATGTAAAGAGATTTACATAAGATATTTAATACTGAATTGTAATCTCGCGGATTTTTGTATCCACATTCTTTACAAGAATATTCTCTATTAGATAATTCTTGATTATTATCTATATTTCCACAATTATTACAAGTTTTACTTGTATATTCTGGAGCTACTAACTCTAAATATATTTCATTATATGCACATTTATATTTAAGAATTTCTACAAATAAAGCGAAGCTTATTTGCAATATATTTTTCTTCATTGACTTTGTTTTTTCTTTTCCTAATAGTTTGATTTTATTTTTATGAGTAGTTTTTTCTGTCATTTTCTTGACATTTAAATCCTCTATCACTAAATGATTTATGTTTTTCTCTTTTAAATCAGCTATTATTTCATTGACTATTTCATGTAATTTATAAATTTTTCTATCAGTATTCTTTTGATAAATTTTATTTATCTTATCTTGAGTTTTCTTAAAGTTTTTACCTAATTTTACTTTCGTTTTCTTAGCTTTAAGAATCCTTCTACTTTGTTTTCTTTGAAGTTTTTTTAGTTTATCTTTATATTTATTTTTTAGATTAACTTTTTTTATATCAGATATATCTAATCGCTTATAATCTTTAAAATTTCCATAATCTATACTATCAATATTTATATCCATTCCATATGAATTTAACTTCATATTTTTGGTAATCTTTTTAAGATTTGTATCAATTTTATCTTCAGTTAATATAACATTAAAACTTATATAAAATTTATTATTTTTATAAGTAATAGTTATAGTTTTAATATCAGAAAGTTCAGGAAAATCTCTAGACCAACGTATTTTAAAATTTTGCCTAAATAGACGTAAAATCTTATATCTTTTGTTAAAATTTAATATAGAATATTGCTCTTTTGTAGTTTGAAAACCTTGATTATTAAAATCTCTACTAGATTTAAACTTTAACATACCAGTATTATCTTTGCCTAATGATTTGATAGTTTTCTTAAAATCTTTATTAAAAACAATACGGCATTGTTGTGTAACTTTTGAATTAAAGCTTAATTCACGACCTTTTAGTATTTTTTTAACTAAATCATCTTGCTCTTTGAGATTGATATATTTTTTATTTGATTTTTCTTCAATTATGAGATTTTCTTCATATTCTTTTTGCTTTTGATTTAAAAGAATATTCCAAGTTTGGTTATAAGTAAAAATATGGTTAAATAGTAATATTTTTTGTTCATTAGATACTTCTAATAAATATTTATATCCTCTATTAAATTCCATATTCTTTCCTTATATTGGTCTTTATCTTAACCTTTAAGAACTTAATTTTTACTTAAATAGAACTATAAATTAAAAAGTTTTAAAAAATAAAAATAATAAGTTCTTTTTAAGTAGTATATAGATATAATTTAAGTATATAAAAGGATTTAATTATGACAACTTATGAAGAACTTATTGCTGGCTATAATCTAGAATTGAATGAAGCAAACGAAATTATTATGACTAGAGAATTTAATAAAGAAGAAGATGCTTATCAACTTGTTGAAGGTATGAATGAGATATCTAATAGAGTTATTTCGGTATGTACTTACCCAGAAGTCGAAGATGAAGATGCAGACAGTGAATGTTATTTTATTGCTGATTTCTTTTTTAATATTGATAATATGACAAATAATGAGATAGTAGAAGTAATTGAAATAATGAATAATCAACAAATATTCTAATATTTTCAGCTATTTCTAAGCAGACATTTAGTATAATATACCTACAAAACAAATAAGGATTTTATACTATGACTTACGATACTTCACACATTGACGATTACCAAAATAGATTAACACCAGAACAAGAAAATTTATTAGTAGAACATTCTAATAATTATGATATTGAGCCGAATATATGTGCTTGGTATGAAGATATGGATGATTTCTTTGAAGCTTGGGAAGAAGTTGGCTATGATGAGTCTGATGCAGAAAATCTTCTTGCTGAAACACAAGGTGAATTTTTAGAATTCGATAACGGCACTATCATTAGATTAACAAGATAAAAAGGATTTATTATGGAAGAAAAAATAGAACAAATTAAAGTTCATTCTGATAAAATTGCAGAATACGATGATAGAATGCGTGAAATCACGACAACTATTGAAAACCTTAAAAGCGAAAAATCAAGATTAGAAAAACTTAGAAATGAGAATATTTGGAAACTACAAGATGTTGTAGATATAATGTAATTAAAAACATCTTTAAAAGGTTTAAAAAATGTTAAAAAATCAAATAGTGTTACCATTAGAATTATCAAACAGTAACCGTGGTATAGTTAAAATACCTGAAAATGTAGACAAGAAAACAATGAAAATATGGAAGCTTCCTAATGGTGTTGTAAGTGTAAAACATCCTTTACCCATTGTTCATGGTGTGACTGTTTTTATTCTTCATTCAGGTCATGATTATAGAATTAAAGATAATATGTTTTCTACCTCAAATCCAGATATTTATAATAATAGAATTCTTGTAGAATGGGGACCAGAAGTTAAAGAAAATTGTGAATGTAGTGCTACCCTTGAAGACAAATATTCTTTTTGTATTGAGTGTGGAACTCAAGTAGAAAGAGAAAACAAATTGCTATATATTAATGTAGATTAAGACAAAATATGACATATTTAAGTATAAAAATATGTCATAATATATTTAAGAATAACTTTAAGGAAAAATAATGTTAATATGTTCAACTTGTATGGAAAAAGAAATAGAATGGTCAGATGGTTCTACTAAATATCAATGGTGTAATGACTGCGTTCCACGTGGTTGTAGCTGTGAGCAAGAACATTTTTTTATTAAAAGTGATAGTGATATCAAAGATAGAGAATATTTTACATTTAAAGAAGACTTAAATGAAATAAAAATTAGATTAGAAAAAGACATTAATTCTATTGAAATATATTTATCAGAAACTGGTGTATCTTATAGTGAAACAGATGATAGCTATATTTTAGAACTCAACGATACTAATTATAAAATCATTGACAATTACCTACTTTTTAATGAAAATTTTATAAATACATTGTTAAATAATAAAGAATATTCTTTAATGTTACAATATGTAGATGATAAAAAAAGACCTTACCCTTGTTGTGAAGTAATGCACTTAGAAGAAACATATAAAAAGGAGAAAGATGAAATTCATTTTTCACTTTATCACAACCAATATCTTTTAATTCATGAAGTATATAAAAATGGTAATTTCAGAGCTTACCCTCTAAATAATATAGACACGAAAGAAATAGATAATAGTAATGCTGTTTATTATAACAAAACAGGTTTTTCGTATGATAGTAGTAACCTAGACTTACTTATCACTGAATATGAATCAAAAGATGAAGAATTTTTATTTTTAAATAAATTTGTTTTCAATACTTATGAAAATATAATATTTGAAGAATTAGAAAAAAGTATTGATATAACTAAATATAAAAGTGAAATTAATGAATACAATGATGATATAGGTTTTTATTTTGAAATGTATTCTTTAAATAACAAGACAGTAGAAGAATTATATGTGCAGGGTTGTATTCAAACTTTACTAATGAAACATTTTAGAAAAGTATTTAACGGACAAGATAAAACAGATTTTGAATTGTTTGATTTATTAATTGAATATCATAAAATAAATGATTCCGTTAAATATAATGATGCATTAGATTCAAGTATTCATTATGGTTGTGATTGCGGTTGTGGTGGTGATTCATTAACAGATGAAGATTTTGATAGGGCTGGTGTAAGTATAAATAAACGAAAAAACTTGTTTATTGAAATTTTTAAAATAGTATATTACACAGTGATAGAAAAAGATAGTGATGAAGAATTATCTATAGTTAAAAGATAATATTAAGCAGTTTATAAGCTCCTATTTGATATAATATATATACAAAAATAAAGGACTTATAAATGCAAACAAATTTACCAGAAGTTACACTCCTTAACCAAAATGGAAATGCTTTCGCTATTCTCGGTGCTGTTCAAAAAGCAATGAAACAATTTTATGAAACTGACGAAGCTAAACGTATTTTTAAAGAATATGAAACAGAAGCTAAAAGTGGTGATTATGACCATTTACTCCAAACTACTATGCGCTATTGTAACGTATCTTAATTAAGGACTTAAAATATGAAACAAATTACTTTTTATATCGGATATAGAATAGATAATATTCAGAAACATGGTGTTAAATTCACAACTGATAAAATAGAGAATGTATTATTTATAGCTGAAAATTATCCAGATTATAAATCAGAAAAATTATTTATAGAAACAGATACTGGCATTATGACATTAGAAGACTTTAAAACACAAGAACGGGAAAATGGTATCAAAGGTATTGCTGATTTGTGGAGTTTTCTTGAAAAGGTTCGTAGAACTAATAAAAAAGAGAAGTCAGTAGATGCAGTTAAAAATTTATTCGACGCTTTAACCAGTAATGAAAAAGATAAGTTAAGTGAATTATTTAGAATTCTTAGTAATAAGTTATCTAACGCACTTTGGGAAATCGCAGATGATTATGAAGAAAAAAATCCTGATTTTTATTTAAGTGAAGATGGAATGATGGATTTAATTCCACATCTAATCACTTTTGGTGAAAAACGTGTAAATACTTTTTTCAAAAAACCGCATTTGGCTTTAAAAGTATCTGAAAAAGAATGGGAATATGACTTTGATTTTTATCAAGCTTTTCTTTCTCATGATACCCGACAATTCAATTAATAATTTAAGCAGTATGTAAGCTATGTAATGATATAATATACTTACAAAAAAACAAAGGACTAATTATGGGACAAAGACATCAAATTTTCGTTAAATCATATACAACAGAAAGAGACTTAGAAAGTTTTACAGCAGCTTTTCATCACCAATGGTTATATGGTGGTACAGCTATTCAGCAATTAAGAAATATGCTTGAATTTAATAAGAATGTTGGAATACATGGACAACTTAATGGTAAATATACACAATTAAGTTCAAATGAGAACATGCTCACACCAAATGATATTATCAAAATTGTTGATAACTGTTTTTCTATGAATGTAGCAGTTGGATATCATTCTACTATGATGTCACTTAATAAAGAAGCAGCAAAATATGATGAAAACAGTTTAAGACCTGATTATCAAGATAATAATGATGGACAAACATTCGTAGATTTTACTGGTGATAAAATTAAATATTGTTTTACTTTTCCTTTTGATAAAGAGGAAGACGAAGAAGACGAGACTCTTGCAGCTAAATGTTGGGAACCTCTAAGTGCCAGAGATTATGTTAAACATTATTATGAAATTAATGAATTTTCTGATGTCAATATAGATACATTAAATGAAACTGAAAAAAATGATAAAGCCTTTTTAGATAATATCAAAGCAAACATTGAATGGATTGAAGAAAATGTTGAACTTATGACACAAGAAGAATTCTTTGATTTATATCCTACGCTTAAACCCTAGTTTAAGCAGTTTATAAGCTCCTATTTGATATAATATATATACAAAAACAAAGGACTTATAAAATGACTTACACTATTAAAGAACAAGAAACAGAATCTTACTTCGAAAACCCTTGGAATGAAAGTTTATATTCTTTCACAAGCACTTCACACAACTTAATTAGCAATATGAATAGCGACATTGATGGAGCTGGTTTTTCTTCTTGGGAAGAAGCGCAAGAAAAAATAATGATAGAAGGAAACCTTTTAAACCGTGTTGTTAACGTTTTAAATCATAGCGGTGTATCTTTATCATTAGAAGAATTTGGTGGTTGTTATGGACGCTTTGATAGTTATCCTATGGGTATTGTCACTGTATCAGAAGAACAAGCTAGGTCTTATTTTAGATTTTCAAAAGGTATTAAACGTATCACTAAAAAATATGAAGAAGATTATTCTAAGTTTGTATCTGAATTAGAAGAAAATTTACTTATTGAAATGGAACATTTAGAAGGCTATATGAACGGTCAAACTTTTACAGAATATGTAATTATAGATGAAGATGAAGATGAAATTGAGTATTTTGTAAATGAACAAGCGGCACAAAATTATATAGATAGAGTTCTTAATAACTGCGAAAATTATTAAACTACATAAGCAGCCTTTAAGGTTGCTTTAGATATAATTATTACATACTAAAAAATAAGGACAACACAATGAGCAAGAGCATTCCAACAACAAATATAATTATTTTAAAAGCAGGATTTTTCGATTCACTTATTTCTTTTGAGGGTCATAATAGTCAAGATGCGAAAGATTATTACTTTGAGTTATTTAAAGCAAGTATTAACTGGGAATTGGAAGAAGGTAATGAATTAGAAGTCCTTTTAGAAGATGGTTATTTTGTGAATAAAGAAGGTGATAGATTTGAACTATATAATTCTTCGACTGATTTAGCTGCATAGATTTTTTATCTCCTTTTTGTTATAATCAGTAACAAAAAGGAAACAGATGAATAACAAGATAATCAAGTTTAAAAATGCCGCAATAGATAATTTAGAAAAAGATATCACACAAATCATAGACCTCGAAGATATTATCACTCCTGAAATCCAACCCACATATAATTTACTATTAGAACTTAATAATCTTTTAATATTAGAAATTAAAAAAAGTACTATTATTGAAGATAATTTAAGAAAAAAAGTTAAAAAACAACTTAAAGATAATCTTATGCTCACAAAATTATTATTAAAATTGGAAGAATATTAAGATTTAAAAATTAAGCAGTATGTAAGTTGCTTTTTGATATAATATAAATACAAAAAAAAGGATTTATATTATGAAAGAATATACAGTTACAGTAGAAATAGAGTCTGGTGGATATACATTAGAAGCAGAAGAAAAAATTAGTGCTTATTCACAAGAAGAAGCTTACTCAGCCGCTGAAAGTAAAGTTTTTGACAACCTTTCTATTTTTGGAACAGTTGATTATGAACCAGAAGAAGAAGGCGAAGATTTTGAAATTGGTATTTCGGTTGAATATCAAGGTTATAACATTCGTAATACTATGGAAATTTCAACTATGGAATATACAGATGAAGAAGATGCAAAAGATGCTGCTTGCGAAAAAACATTGGACAATTTAACTGTTAATGCAATTAGTCATGAAGTAGAAGAAGATGAGGAAGTAGCTTAGACTTCCACTATTTTACTTACTTTTTTAAGCAGTTTATAAGCTTTTAGGTGGTATAATATACTATCTAAAAAACAAAAGGCTTACATATGACTTACCCACTAATTACCCTCGCAATCGTTTTAATAATTTACAATCTAAGATTTTCTTATAAAAAAAGTTATAACCGTAGCTATTATGATAGTTATGATTTTGCTGATAGAGTAATCGGTATATTTATGACGACCGTAATGACTGCTGGTGTTTATATTGTTTCAGCACTTCTTGTTGCACATTTTACTGATACAAAAATCACTAAAGAAGTTAAAGTAAATATAGTATCTACAAATAGAAATCAAAAATTGAATGGTTCTTTTTTTATTGGTAGTGGAACTGTTAATTCTAATAAAGTTTATACTGTTATGGTAAAACTAAAAGCTAAAAATTCTTATATAGAAATGAATTTACCACAAAATACTATTATTGTAGAAGATACAGATAATAATACTTCTTATTATGAATATATAACTTGTGATAATACAAAAAATACAATGTATGATTTAGGTAAATTTAAGACTGTGTTTTTATGTTTAGATGATACACAATCGCATTTTAAATTACATATTCCAAAAAACACTATTATTAAAGAATTTTCTGTTAGATAATTCTTTATACCTTATATTATTTCAGCATGATATAAGGTATATTACACTATTATGGCTTATAAATAAAGGAAAAAAATGTTAAAAAACTTAAATACAGAAGATTTTATCGTATCAAAAACAGATATAAGAGGAAATATTACTTATGTAAATAAAAGTTTTATCGAAATGTCAGAATATACAAAAGAAGAACTTTTAGGAAAACCACATAAAATAATTAGACATAAAAAGATGCCAAAAATTGTTTTTAAAATCTTATGGGATAAAATAAGAAAAGGTGATGAAGTTTTTGCTTTTGTTTTAAATACAACTAAAAATAATAATGAATATTGGGTGTTTGCAAATATCACAGCGTCACATGATAAAAATGGCAAAATCATTGGTTATTATTCAGTAAGGCGCAAAATAAATTCTTCTATTATTAAAGATATTGAAAACTTATATAGAGAATTAATTAATATAGAACAAATAAAAGGAATTAGTGGAAGTGAAAAATTTTTACAATCTATTTTAAAAGAAAAAGGAGTTTCGTATAATGAATTTATTACAAACATTCAATCGTAACGGTGGGTATTTAATATTATATGCTATTATTATTTCTTATTTATCTGTTTTAATAACAAGTGAAAATTATATAGCAACAGGGTTTATTTTATTAGCCACTATAATTTCATTATTTTTTATTAATAAGAAAGAGATGGATTCAGATACTATTCTTGAGATAGCAACTGTAATTGAAAATATGGCGAAAGGTGATTTTGAAAAAAGGGTTTTATCCATTTCCGATGAAGATAATTTAGAAAATAAAATTGCTGAAAATTTAAATCTTTCTATGGACCAATTAGAAACTTTTATGCGTGATGTGTCCAATACTATTTGTCACATCAGCACTGGAGAAACTTTTAGAAAAACATATCCCATAGGTATGAAAGGTGAATTTTTCAATACTTCTAGTGAATTAGGGAAAGCTATTCGTAATATACAACAAGGCTTTGAAAGTAAAATTAAAGAGAAATTAGTGACAAAGTTAAATGCTGGTGAAATTTTAGTAAATGGATTAAAGATAGTTCAAAATGATTTATTAGTTTCTTCTGAAAGCTCAAGTGATATTGTCAATCTTTCTAATAAAACATTACAAAAATCAAATGATAGTTTAACAACAGTAGGAACACTGAGTATTAAATTAGAAGAATTAATGGAACTTATTAACTTAAATCATGAAGACATCATTCGATTAGAAAACGGAACTAATAATATTTCAGACATAGTTAATCTCATTAAAGACATTGCAGACCAAACCAATCTATTAGCACTTAATGCTGCTATTGAAGCTGCACGTGCTGGAGAACATGGTAGAGGGTTTGCTGTTGTTGCAGACGAAGTTAGAAAATTAGCTGAGAAAACACAAAAAGCAACCAATGAAATTGAAAGTAATATTTTTATATTACAACAAGATGCAAATGAAATGAAATCTAAATCAGAAGATATATTAACTATTGCACGTAATTCTAGTAGTGATATAAACGATTTTTCAGTTACATTTAATGAATTAAATGAAGTTGCTACTGATACAAATACATATGCACTAAAGGTTCAAAATAGATTATTTACTACCCTGGTTAAAGTTGACCATATTATGTTTAAAGAAAATGCTTACAATGCAATTCTTTCAAATAATAGTGAAGCTGTGTTTGCAGATAATAAAAATTGTAGAATGGGTAAATGGTACCTTGATAAAGGTCAAGAAATTTTTGGTAAAACAAAATCTTATTCTCAAATGGATAAACCACACCATACCGTTCATGATAAAGTTTTTAAAAATATGGATATTGTCAAGGCTGGTAAAGTTTTTAAATTAGAAATGCAAGATACTATTGCTGATAATTTTAGAGATATGGAAGATGCTTCTGATATTCTATTCGAATTACTAGAAAAAATTCTAACTGAAAAACAATATACAAAATAAAGGTAGAAAGATGCAAATTTTAATTCATAGTAAAGTGCAAACTATTTTAGAAGGATTTAAAAAAGAGGAAATAGAAGAAGTTTCTAATATGGTAGATAAACTTTCTACTTGTGATGATATTTTAGATATATTAAATCTTCGTATTCCTATTCAATGTTTAAAGTCCCCAGAAGAAGACGAAAAACAACCATTTGGTATATACAAAATTTCTTCTAATAACTTTATGTTTATTTTTACAGATAAAATAGAAAATTTTATTATTTTGGATATTTTTGAATGTTAAATTTAAGTTTCTGTAAAGATTAGATATACTATTATTTAAAAATATTATAATAAAAAAACATAAAAGGAATATTATGTATAAATTTAAAGATATATTATTAGATTATTATGAAGAAGATTTTTTAATAAAAAATCGATATTTAGGCTCTATTGTAAAAATAGATAAACAACATTTAGAATTTCTATACATTCCTATCAAAAAAGTATTAATTTTAACTAATATTAATAATGGTATCAGAACTGCTTTTAAAACTAATATTGAATTATTAGCTGATAATGAAATAGATACATATATAAATATATCAAAATTTATTCAATCTGATAAATTAATTAATAATGATACAAATTATAATTCAAAGATAGATATAAGTGATAGGGATTATTGTGTTAATGGTTTTATGAATGTTGCCCGTTCAGATATCGCTAGGTTTGATAATCAAGGCACTAGTGATAACTTTGTCATTACACAAGACAACAATGGTAAATATGGTGTGATTATGATTGATAGAGGTAAAACACCATTAGGTTGGGCGTTAGCTGGTGGAAGGGTTGAACAAAATGAAACACATGCTGAAAATGCTGAAAAAGAAGTCAAAGAAGAACTTGGTGATAAGATGAAAACTATATTACTTGGTGCTAGACCAATAGAAACATTTTATGAAACTCGTGGTCGTGTTAATACATTATTATCTATTTATTTTTCAAGCAATGGATATAAGGACGCGATAGCCGGTGATGATGCAAAAGATACTGTATTTTTAAATTTTGATGAATTAAGTATATTATTAAATAAAGAAACTATAATTATTGATAATAAAAATATTAGGCTTATACCACACCATTATAGTGTTATTGAAAAAGCAATTAAAACAATCCGGGAACTATTTCCGGAGTACATAAATTAAAAACAAGGATAAAAAATGATTATTTTTACTATACAAAACGAAGGCTTATCTGATAAGAAATTTGAAGAACAAATACTAAGTAAATTAGGTATTCCACAAAATGAATTATATAAATATAATGCAACTTCATATATTAAAACTTCTCAACATTATTTTAATAATGTTTATAACGGACTTAATTTAGATTTAATCTACCAATCATATGAAAACTTCTTAGAAATTAATAAAAATATTAGTTCAAAAGAATTTGAAGATGCAAACGATAAATTGTTTAAGTCACATGGCATAACTATTTTTATTGATAAAGTTTTATATTAAAAATGCGTAATTTAAATATAATGAAACAACGTTATATCTTCGAAAATACTGAAGAATTAATTAATAAAATAGTTAATTATTCTACTATTGCAAGAAAAGAAGGTGTCCTAGAAACTCAAGAATTACAGGCAAAAGAAAAAAATCCTTTTCTTGCACATATTATGTTAATGATAATCAATAATATCCACATTGATGATATAAGAAAAAATAACCGTATTTTTATAAAATATTACAAAAAAGACATTGATAGTACAAAAACAATTATTAGGCAAATGAAAATGATATTAGATGCAATGCTTGGTATTGCGAATAACGATGCCCCTTTGAGAATAGCTGAATTATGTTATTGTTATTACCCGGCTGAAAAAATTCTCCCTACTTCTTTATAATATTTAAGTTCTTTATAAGCAGTTTATTGATATAATAAACTAAACAATAAGGACTTTTATGATTTTAGACTATTTTTTAATTTTTACAATACTAGTTGTGGTTATATACACTCTAAAACAGCTCTATACAAACCTAATATGGAATAAAACATATTGGGTTTGTGAAGAATGTAGTAAGGAATGTAAAGCTTCTGAAACTTTTGGTAATATATTAGATGACAATTCTAATTGGAATTGTTATGGTTGTAATCATAGAAACTATTCTTATGTAAGAATACTTAAATAGAAAAAGGCAGTTAAATTATGGGTTATACATTACAAATTGGTAAAAAAGTAGTTGATGAAGATTACAAAAAAGATTTATACAATGAATTAGTGGAAGATGGTTGTACATTTGAAGATGCTGAAGAACAAAGTTCTCGTATTGCTATCAAAGTGTTAGACGAAAAGATAGATACTGCACCGGCGTTTGGAGAGCCTACTGATAACTTAAATGAACGTTGGCCATCATATTCTGCTTGGTCTTTATTCACAAGTGTTACTGATACTGAATTTTTATTTTATGAAAAAAGTGGTGAATTTAAAGGTGGTCATCCTGGCTATTTTCAAATTACAACTGAATGGTTAACAGATTTAAAACATTATTCACAACGTTTCAAAAATAGATATCCGGAATGTATTGCCTCTTATGATAAAGAATTAGATAGTTCAAATATTACTATTGAGTATGATACAAAAGGGAATACTGTTCCAGCTAATTTTATGATTTGTAGATTAGAATGGTTAGAATACTGGGCTGAATACGCATTATCTAAATATGGTGAAGATGCTATTTTTAGCAATACTTAATAAATCAGAGTCACATAATGTGACTTAGATTTATTTTTTTAAATTCGCACAAACTTCTTTATTTATTTTGAAAGAAGTTAATAAATCACCGTTTTTCATATAATAAGAATGAACTATATCAACACCCATACCTAACATATAATCCTCAACGTCTTTACTTTCACAATTTGATTTAATATTACTTTGTTTTAAAGTTTTTGATATTGCAGCAGTTTTTGAATGTAATTTTTTTGGTAATGTAACTCTATAATTGTAAATGATTATATTTTTCATAGGTATAATATTTATCAATGTAGTCATTGAATCTATCCTAGAAGGACCTTCTACATTAACACCTTCTGCAACAGTAGTTGCGTAACATTCTTTATGATAAGAATCTGTTTCATCGTATTCTATTTCCTCTTCCATTATACTTATACATTTTTTTTCTTCCATTATAGGATAACTAGCGTTTAAACTTGTCATAGACAATATACTAGCTAATATTAAACTTAATTTCATTTTTATTCCTTTTATTAATTATTGTTATTATAAAAGGAATTTAAATTAAATATTTTATAAGCAGTTTATAAGGTAATATGAGATATAATTTATAATAAAAAAAATAAGGCTATAAAAAAATGACAAGAGATTTAAATTTTATTAAAAATAGATATAGTAACACCACTGAAAAAGTTATCGCTATTGGTATGTTTTTACCAGTTCTTGCCGCTACACAAGTTAATAACGGGTTAATTGTAATATATCTATTAGGTATGTTTCTTTCAGTAGTTACGCTTATCAATGTAGAAACTGTTATTGGAAAAATTACTATCCCAAAATTATTATTATGGATTTCTGGTAGTTGGTTATCAACTTTCGTTTGGATTATTAAATTCAAAATGCTCGAAAAAGCATATCATGAACAGGACAATTTTATTCCTTCAAATTAAGGAATATTCAAGCATAATATAAGTATAATTTTAAAAAGGGACACAATCATGCAAAAAACAAAAAAACTACCATTTATATTAGAATTTTTAAATAAAGAGCGAAGTAATTTAACAATGGTTAAATTTTATACAGGTTTAAATATTATCAATATTAGTTCATTATCTATTATTCTTTACCTACATAACATTAACCCATTATTAAATATACTAGCATTATTTATATCACTTAGTCTAACACTTAATTTTATTAATAAAATGTTTGAAAGTAATCAATCACTTAATATCTTTTCACTATCTATATATTCTTTTAAAGAATTATTTCAAATTTCTACTGCCTTTTTTATAACTTTATTTGTTGCAATATTTTTATTAAATGTCTTTTTTGATATTGCCTTTTATTTAAACTTATTTTAAGCAGTATATTGATATAATATACTTATAAAAAAATAAAGGATTTACAAAATGCCACCAAAAACAAGATATACAACACACACAATACACTACATAGTTGATTTAAAACAAACACTAAATGAATTAGAATGTATAATGCAGAAACTTGGTACATTAGATATTGAAATAGATATCAATATCTTACCTGAAGATTTTATTGAAATAACAGAACAAAAATTACGAGTTTTAATGAATCAATTAGCAGATGATTTAAATGCTGACAAACATAATGTTATATCTAATATTTCTGCACAAATAATTATGGAAGATGATTATAATTGTTTATCAAAATATTTAAGTCCTATTAGAACAAATTTACATAAAGAAGTAATCTAATTTTAAATATCTTAACTGTTTATTTATCATAAGCAGTATGTAAGGTATTAATAGATATAATTTATATATAAAAAATAAAAGGACTTAAATATGTTTGATTTTGAAATAGAAGATAATTTTACTGAAAATATGATGGCAGATAACGCAATGGAAGATACAGTTATGAGTGATGAAGAACTTGAAAACTTAATGGATAATTTGGAAGATTACGAATAATCTATTTTACTTTATTAATTTTTCTTTAAGCTTTAATAAGTAATAATATAATTAAATAACAATTATATTAAAGGTTAAATTAATGACTGTCACGTTAAATTTAGAAGAAATACAAGATGAATTAAGAGATATTGTGATACCAAAAGAACAAATACAAACAGGTATGAAAATTACCCAATCTGGTATCATTATGGTTACAGCAGATAATCAATCAGAAGTTAGCGAATATTTTAAACTTCAAAAAGGTATTAGTGGATATCCTGAATTTGTTACAAGTAAGAATAGCACTGATATTGGAACAATCGATGAAGCGAAATATGGTGAAGAATATTATGATGAAGATAATACAAGTTTATTAAAGATTGGTATTGGAATTATTATACAAAAAACTGCTTCAGGAAAATGGGATATTTATCCAAATCCTTCCCCTTACATAAATGACAATCCCGCAAAAAGTTATACTAATTTAGAAGATATTAATGACGCTTTAAATAGCGATGAACAAATACCCTCTTATAAAAATAAAATTAATGACTTTGGTGATATTGATATTAATTCTTTTGTTGATAAAGAAATGGTAATGGCTTACAAAGGTGGATTTGGAACTGCTAATGCTATACCAAGTAAAATGGTTCGTGTAGATGATATCTTATCTAATCTTATGATTTTAAAACCTGATACATTAGTAAGAATTGTTTTTGGCGCAGAAGGTCAAACTGTTACTATGGACGGTTACTTAGTTATAGAAGAAGACACAAATGAGCCAAATCAGTTTTCACACGCTATAAATGTTGAAGCAGATGGAACACCTATGGGTTATGATATTGAAGTTTCAGCCATGGAATTTCAAAGAATTGCAAAACTTAGAAGTAAGATACTAAAAGAAACATCTACAAAAATCATTAATATATATGATAATCAAACACAAAATAGTAATATTTCAATAGATACTTAATAATATTTCAATAGATACTTAATAATATAGATTTTAAACAAGTTATTTTTAAAAATATCATGGTAAGATGTTTTTAAACTAATATAACAAAAGGATTTTTTACATGCAAAATACCGGTAAATACAAAGATAATTTTAACGAATTAAAAAAAATAGTTAGAGATAAAGGATTATCTAGTCGGGTTCCTATACGTGGAAGTATTGAAATGATAGCAGCTGTATTATCTATGGTTTTAGTCTATATAATAGCTGTCAATTGGAATAGTATAGAAGTACATTGGTTAATTAAATCTATTTTATTAGGTGGATTTATGACTGTTATTTTTACACGTGCAGTTTTTATTTCCCACGACATTTTACATACACAATATTTTAAGGATAAAAAGTTATCTTTTACGCTAAGTTATCCATTTGCTGCTTTTTTTATTAGCAATTCCTCTTCTTGGTGGGATTTCAAACATAATGTTAATCATCATACTTGGTGTAATGTTCCAGAAAAAGATGACGACATTACAGCTTTTGATGGTGCCTTTACAAATGGAATAATTGAAAGTAAAAGTAAATTATTAAAGAAATTCAAATATTTGATATTTTGGGGAAGTATGTTTTTTATGCATATATCTTTTATTATACAGTCTTATCATTTTGCATATACTAATAAGAAGTTTGGTGAGTTGTTTTTAATGTTATTACATTGGCCAATAGTATGGGGTCCTATCTTTTATTTCTTACCTGTGGGCGATGCCTTAATGGTATTACTAACTTTACATTTAACATTGTCACCTTGGTTATTCTTAGGTTTTATACCCAATCATTTTGGTATGGAAACATTTGAAAAAGAAGAAAGTAAAGGTTTAAGTTGGATGGAGCTTCAAATAAGAACTTCACGTTCTTTATCTGGTGGAGTATTTTCACATTGGTTTTATGGTGGTTTAAACACGCAAATAGAACACCATTTATTTCCAAAAGCACCACGTTTTAATCTATTAGCAATTAGAAAACTCACAAAAGAGTTCGCCAAAGAAAATAATATTGATTATTTAGAAGTTACACCATTAAAGGCATACTCTGATATAAATTCAGTTCTTCATAAATATTAATTTCTCAAATTTAAAGAAGATATTAAGAAATAATCTCTTCTTTATCCTCTAATTTTCTAATCAGAATTCTTTTCAAAAATCCATTACTAACTTACATTTATTAATATTAGAATATTCGATTTCTATTTAATAATAACCTATAATTAAGAATATTTTAAGCAGTATGTAGATATAATATACTCACAAAAACAAAAGGCTTACAAATGTCAAAAAAATATAAAAAACTTACAATTAGTAAAAAACTATTCACTTCTTTATTTAAAATTGAGGAAGAAAATCTTGGTGATATTTGGACCTCTTATTCAGACTTAACTGGTGAAAAATTACTTTATAGAGTTAAAAATCAAGAAGGAATAGTAGAATTTTCAGAAGATAGAATTAAATTTATATTTTTTCAAGAATTTATTAATATGTTTAAAGATAGTTGTTACAACAAAGATATGATGATTTCGACAAAACAAGAAGTTACTGGATATGCAGTAATGTTTAGATACATTGGTCAAGATTCAGTTAGTAGTTTTTATGGCGAAACAGAAAACGAAGCTTTATTGAATGCTTTTGAAACTTTTTGGGGTGACAAGCAAAAAACAGATTTAGAAGAAAAAAAAGTTAATTAATTTACCTATATTAAGCTGGATTTAAGCAGTGTATAGGTATAATATATATACAAAAACAAAACAAGGACTTAAATATGTTTGATATGGAAATGGAAGATAACTTTACTGAGAATATGATGGCTGAAAATGCAACAGAAGATAGTGTTATGACTGATGAAGAATTAGAAGATTTAATGGATAACTTGGAAGATTATGAATAAGATTACAACTGAACAAACCACTAAGTTAGATAAATATTTTAATGACGAAAGTCATTCAGATGAATATGGAACTGCACATAATCAAGAGTATATCCTTATAGGTATTGATAGTAATATTAATCAATATTTAATTTCTTTTTCAAATAACAAATTTGATATTGATTGGGCTAATAAGAATATTCCGCCTTATTACTTTGCAAAAATATTAGAATTAATAGAAGATTAATATGAAAATATTATCACTTCTTAATTCTAATAAATATATCCAATATATTACTGTTAAAGATAATAAAATTTCAAAAATCATCCTAACAGAAGATGTTTTTCAAGCTAAAAAATTCAATGATGATTTTGCTATTTTTACAAATCAAGAATATATGTCACAAATTAGAAATATAGTCAAAAAAACGGATAAAACACTTATTCAAATCATTAACTTGTTTTAAATAAGTTATCACAATAATTTGACTTTTAATGATTTTTTTATTATTATATGAAATTGGAGATTAAATGAATAAAATTATAACTATGCTAATGCTAATTATATTTAGTATAAATTTAAATGCTATTGAGATGGAAAAAGGAAAAGAAGTATTAATTTCTTTTAGTGCTGGATTAGGAATTGTAGATATTAAAAATAACAAAAAAGAATTTGGTTATTTTTTAGATGTTTCTGCTATTGAAAGATTTGATAAAACAAATTATTTTTATGGATATGGGATATCTTTTCTTGATTCGCAAGACCATTATAAAAATATTTCAGGTGAAGCTAAAATTGGTTACAATTTGAAAGATATTTTATATCTCGATATAATTACTAAAATTGGTATTGGTTATGCATATAACGAGATTGAAAAAAAAGAAACATATGGAATGCAATATAGCATAGATAATACTTGGTCTTTCTCTAAAACACATTCCGTTGGCTATAAATTACAAATAAATGATATTGATTCACGCAATACATATACACATATAATTTATTTTTCAGCTTTTTATTGATTCTTAAATAATAACTGTTCTTTTGAAAAGATTGCATATGATTTTTGAATTACACCATTAGCACGATTTTTTGTACTTCTAAATTCACGTTTTGGATTATCTATTCCCATTAATGATATTTGTAACATGATATCCGCTTCGTAATCAACATCCCCAGAACCCTTAGTCGTAAGTATTGAACTAGAACTATTAGCTGCTTGTGTTATTAATATAATGGATATATTTAGTCTATTTTTTATGATAGCCAATCTAGAAGCTATATCAGCTAATTCAGCAACTCTTCCTCTACTTTGAAATTTTTTGTTATTAATTTTCATAATACTATCAATTAAAAATACACGTTTTCCTTTTTTATGAGCATTTATAATAGAAAATATTACCTCTTCTATATCATAACTATCAAAATCAAAGGACATATTTACTGGACGACCTATAACCTTGAATCTACGACCTACTTCTATTTTTGCCATTTCTAAACTAATGTAATGTGCTCCAAGCTTTGGTGACAAATCTTTTAATATTTGAATACCAGACGCTGTTTTACCGGAATGTTTTACACCATTTAATAAATACAAATAAGGAAAAGCTAAACCACCGCCTGTTATATCATTAAAAGCAGTTAAACTAGTAGGATAGCAAACTATATCTTCTACATTGCATATATCTTCTTCTTCTGTTGTTTTATCTGTGATTACTTCACGTAATATCTCTAATTCATTTTGCACTATTGCAAATATTTCTTTACTTGGTAGTTCTTCCTCAACAGTAACACGTTTTATAGCAGTAGTAAGTTTTAATAATTCCCGTTTAAATCCTAAATCCCTTAATAATATTACATATTCTTTAATATTTTGATTTGGAATAATAAGAGTTCCTAGAATTTCTAATAAAACTTCTTCATCCATATAATTATCTTTTTGCATACTCATTCTTAAAAACTCTTCATCAATAGGTTTTAAATTTGTTTGAAGTCGCGTTAAATGTTCAAATATATTTATATGTGCTGGTAAGTAAAAATCATGATTTGATAATTCATACATTTCAGTAGTGATATTATTCTTTTGAATAATAGTATTTAATAACTTTCTTTCCATTGCTAAATTATATAAATTATCTTGCATTTTTTTACCTTTTTTTATATATCTACTATACTATTTTATTTTTTAAATTAAGCTTAATGTTTTATTATTAAATATGACGTATAAACTAATATTTAAGTCGTCATTAAGCAGTGTTTTGATATACTTATAATAACAAAAAAAAGAAAGGATTTTACAATGAATTTAGATTATGCAGAGCGTATTAATAGAAGTGTTAAAAATGCAGTAAAAAATAAAAGTTTTAGCGTGCAAGATGGACAAGAAGCTCATGAATGGGAAAATAATGGAAGAAAAATAATTACTTTTGGTATTTGTACTTATGAATTACGTGTAGATGAAGAATATGGTAACGTATATGATGAATTAACTGATATTACAATAAAGTGTATAAAAGATAACTATAATGATGTAGAATCTTGTTTTTTTTCTTGTGAGGAAAAAGGTCATTGGGAGTATTCTTTAAGAATGAAAATCAGCGATAAAGACAAAAAAGTTAAACTTACTAAATCGCAAACAAAAGATGCAAAGCTTGCTAAAGCAAAAAAAGAACTTATGGATTTTAATACTAAGGTTCTTACAAAAATACAAACGCAAGCTGCACCACTAAAGACTTGTTCGCATTGTAATAGTAAAATTGCTATTGGTTTTATCAAAAAAATCGAATGTAATATTTGTAAAAAACCTTTCTATTCCAATACAGAACTTAAACGTATTGAAAGTATAAATAGTAAAATTAAAAAAGCTAAGTCCGCTTAAAGTTTTAAGCAGTTCATAAGTAAGTATATTGTATAATATACTTATAAAAAAAGAAAAGGCTTATAAATGAAAAACTTAGAATTAATCGTAGAAAATGATGAAATGTTTGGAAATACTTGGACTACAAATTTAGTTTTCAAAGATGGCACAAGCGAAAGAATTACAGGTGAAAGACCTATCCAATATTTTGGTGTTCATGGTTTAGTTAATTTATTTAAAGATGAATTTCATTTATTAGGTGAAGACGATGGTAATTTTCAAACTATTACTATTTTATCAAAAGAAGAAATATTAATGTTGCATACTGAAATGGTTGAACTGGAAAATGAATTTTTATTCAAAAGTCACTTTAAAGTTAAATACAAAAATCAAAATATTCTTAAAGATAGAAAAAGCGGAAAGCAAAGAATTTCATCTTTAAAAATCAAAGATAGAGAACAGAGTGCTCCACTTTTATTTATTGGTATCAATGGTGAAACAGTTTGTTTTGATGTAAATTGGTTACCAGATTTCGTTAAAGTTTTAGATATCAATTAAGAGTTAAAATATACTTTTTTTTGAATAGTTAAGTCAGAATATTCTATATGAAGATTCTGCATAGCATCCTCCCAATTTTTAAAATCAACTTTATATTCTTTATTCATTTCTTCTAACGAAGAATAAGCATCAAAAATATTATTATTAATTTCAGCGTGTCTGATAAAGTATATTTGGTGTGGATTTTCTTTCATTATTTTCCTTTTGTTTATTATTTATAATATTTCTTTTTTCCTTAAATATCACTTAATATCAATAATTATATTTTAAGCAGTATGTAAGCTTGTATTAGATATAATATACGTATAAAAAAAATAACTCAAGGACTTTATATGACAACTTCAATTCATTCAGATTATTATGGTACAACACTAGAACTTACAGATACACAACTAGAAACAATCCTAGATTTGTATATAGAATGGTGTGAAGATAATAACCAAGAACCAGAAGTTACTGATATTGATACATTAAAAGAAATGCCTAATTCATTAGACCATGCTATATGGCATGCAGAAGTGCAAGATATAGATAACGAATTAGAATTCTTAGAATTTTATAACTAGGGATATTGATTATGAAAAAAACATTATTAGATAGTTTAGAATTTTCCATTGTTGTAGAGACTTTTAATTCTAAATTAGAACAAGAAGAAATGAATATTATTAGAGGTTCTGTGACAAATATGTTAGATTTACATACTTTTTGTGAGCAAAGAATAGAACATTTTTTAAATCTTTTATCTACTACTAATCCGGTTCTTTCTGAATATAAAAAAGATATTTTAAAAGAAAAAATAGAAGTATATATTGCATTTGCAGAAGCAATATATAGAATTGATAGAATTAAACTTGAAAATAGAAGATTTTATGATAAAAACCATGAAGGTTTTATGGACGAATACGAAGATATTTTTACCACTTCTGTGTTTGATAATTTTTAGAATATTACAAGCAGCTTATAAAGTGATAATAGATATAATTATACATAAAAATAAAAGGTATATTAAAATATGATTAAATTAACAAACAAAGAACTTATCGAAAAATTAGAAAGTAAAAAAATAACATTTGATTTTCAAGGTCATATTTTTTATACAGAAAAAGAAACAGAAGATTTAGTCGATTATTATATTGAAGATATTAAAAGAAGTGATGAAATTCATCAAGGAACTACTCAAAATTTAAATGAAACTTTTGGTAAAAATACTATTTCATTAGAGTTTAGTTGTACGAAATGTGGAACTAAACATAATACTTGGGAATTACTTGATAACAATACCTTAGTTCCATTACAGTTAGATTGGTCGGAAAAGACTTACAATAGTGTTTCTTGTGAAGCTGCTGTTACATTGCCTGATACAAGTGATATAGAAATGCTGTTTTCTATACCAGATATTAAACAATTAATTTTAGATAAAAAAGAAGAAATTAAAGACCTTATTATTAAATTAAAAATAGAAGATGGTTACACTGGTATTTCAGCACGTATCGAAGATAATATGCTTATAAAATTTTATCCGGATGATTTAAGTATTGTAGAAGACGAATATGGCAACTCTTTAATTACTGATTTAACAAATATCAATAAAGTTTCTAATTTATTTGAAGATTATGATGGATTAGTAGAATTATTTAAAGTATTAGGTGTAAAACCATTGGACGCTAATGACAATCCAAAAGATATTATGCTAAAATTTGCAACTGAAAGTGCAAAAGCTTTATATGAATCTGATAATAAACAAATTATTAAAATAACAGATTTTGATGATGATTACTATATTGCTAGTATTATTAGTGAGGATAAATATAATAAAAACAGTTATATGCAAGATGCTTCTTTAAGTTCTTTTAAAAGTTACTCTGAAAACTATATTGTTTTTCAATTAGACGATTATCCAAAAAATAGATTTAATGTTTGTGGTGGTGATGCACTATATAAAAGTAAAAATATTGCTTGGTTTAGAAGTGTTTTATTATCATTCTATTTCTTTGGAAACTTTGAAAGATAATAGAAATGTTATGATTAACCCATTTAATCATAACAAAAGATGTTGCGATTAATTTACATAATCATAACATCTTAAAATAAAATTATAGGAAATACAATGAAAATAAAAATAGAATACAACAGTGACACAGGCGAAGGATATGAGTTTTTTAATCTAAAACAAGAATTCCCCGCACCCTTGGGTCGGGGATGAATTGTGCCTTAAGTAGAAATTAAGCTCTTTTTTTATAGAATAAATTATGAGTAAAACAATATTAAATTATAAGCATCGATTATATCCTACTAAAACTCAAACAAAACTATTAAATAGCGATATATTCGCAACAAATCAAACTTATAATATTGTCTTAAATATTCTTCAAAAAGAATATCAAACTTACATTCAAACAAAAGAATTTTACAATGAATACTTAATTTATCATAATCGTAAGCCATTAAAAAAGATTAAATTTAAATGGTTAAGTGATTCTGAATTAGATAGATTAATCCGGTTGGCTCTTAAAAATAGAGATATTTATATTCCAACTGATGCAATGCAAGGCGAACGTAAAGTCGCTAAGAATGCATTTAAAGATGGTTTCAAGAAAGACAAAGGTGAAGCTAATTTTAGACGTTCAGAAGCTTTACATGGAGCATTTAATTGGGCTAATGCCAGAACAAAATTAACTAATAATAAATTACTTTTATCTAAAAGAATGGGAAATATTAAAATAGTTAGAGAACGAGAATTTCCTCCTGGTTCAAAGATAAAAACTGTAAGAATTAAGAAAGAAAATAATCAATTCTTCGCAGTATTTACGATAGAATTTGAGTTAGATATAAAAGAAGTAAATATCTATAAAGAAGATTTAAAAATCATAGGAATGGATACAAATAATGGACATCTTAACTTTTCAGACCAAACTATTATTAAGTACAAACGTTCGTTAAATATGAATGAATTAAAAAAACTCAAGAACAAATATGCTCGAAAATTAGTTAAAGAAATTGAAAAGTTAGATTACTTGCAAAAGCAACAATCCAAAAGATTAGAAAAAGCTAAAAAAAATAAGGAAAAGGTATCAAAAAACTTTTATAAAACTCAATATAAAATTAATAAAATACAAACAAAACAAAAGAACCGACGTAAAAATCTTTTAGATGGACTTTCGAATGAAATTCTTTCTAAGGCATTTGATGTTTTAAGTGTTGAAAAATTAGACGTAAAATCTATGACTTCTAAAAAGAATGATAACAAGAATAAAATTATGCCAAAACAGAAAGTTAAGCAAATGCGTAAAAACATTTTAAACTTTTCTTACTCGATTTTGCATAATATGCTTCTATATAAAGCACCGCTTATGAATAAACTTGTTATCCAAATAAATCCAGAATATACAACAAGTTCTTGTTGTGAATGTGGAAATATACAAAAGTTAGAACTTTCAGATAGAATATTTGATTGTGAAGAATGCTCAAATATTAGAGATAGAGATGATAATTCTTCTATTAATATTGAGCATCGTGGTAGAATTTTTCTTGAGGGACTAACTTCCTCTTGTTTGGCTCTTTAGCCTAAACAAAAGTCTTTCTTAAACTAATTGTAGTTTAAGTCAGAAAACCCAGTTGCTTGCAGCGGGGTAGTTTATTGATGTCGATAGTGCTATTGAGTACTTACAATATTTGAAAGATAATACCATTATAGAAGAAGATAATAGAAATTATGTATTAGAAATGGATAAAATATCAATTTCCAAAAACTCAGATAATATTGAAGAAGATTTAATTTTCTATATAGAAAAAGGTTTTCTCGTTACTTATGAAGGAAAGACCGGTTATACCTTAGAAAAAAATATTAAACCTCTATCCACACATTAAGATTATCTTAAGGTACTTTATAATAAGTTTATTTTATAAATAAAAGGTTTTATATTATGAAAAAAAGTTTAAGTATCTATAGTTTTATATTGTTAGTTTTATCTTTACTAATATTTATTGGTTGTTCAAAACAAGTTATTTCTCCAGAACAAGAAAATGAATACTTAAATACTTTTTTTAAAGACTTAAAAGAAAATAAAAAATTTAAAGATAAAGCACCTTCAAGAAATCAAGGTATTATAAATAATCATTTACTTAGTATTAAGTTGGCTGATTATGAAAAAATATTAGAGAAAGCTATATATCAAAAATTTAAAGTTATCAGTAAAGAAGAAGTCGAATTCCACGTTACAAAATATTTCCCTAATAAAAAAATTAAAACTATGACACTATCTTCAAATTATATTATTTTAGATGATAATCAAGAAAATAGTTTAGAATGTGATTTTAGTGTATCGAAACAGTTTTCTGGTATTCAATATATGAATATTGTAGAATGTAATTTAATAGAGGATATTTAATTATTAATTAAGTCTTATTTAAGCAGTATGTAGGTATAATATACATACAAAAACAAAGGACTTACTTTATGAAAAAATTATTTTTAAAATCAACTTTACTTTTATCTCTTATTATAGGTTTTAGCGCTTGTAGTGAAGAACAAAATGGCACATATATTGAAGATACTGCAAGAGTGACTTGCCATAATAATTTGGAAATTAATATAGTTGGTAGAAGCCAATATGGTAATGGTGTTCTTTATAACTTAGACAGTAATACGGCTAAGATTACAGAATGTAAAGCAGATGTAATTTACAACGAAATTACATTCACAACAGAGTGTTTTAAAGGCTTACGTATTTTATCTTATAGAGGTAGTAAATATTCTAATGGTTTTATCTATGATAGAAGTGAAGATGGACAAGTTATAAAGTGTAACTCAAAATATGTTAGAAAATATAAAGTAAATTAAGGTTTAAATATGAAAAAAATAGAATTAATATTAACAACAAAAAAAAGCTATAAAGGTTGGTTAAGACAAAATCATACTTACATTGTAGATGCATTCCTTCCTATTTCAGAAAAAGTATTTGACCTAAATTTAACAAGTACAAAAGATGAATCAAGTATTAATATCAGTCACATTCATTTGAATAGTTTTAAAAAGAAAAGCGTAAAGACTTTCTTAAAACAAATCAATAAGAATTTAAATTGTAAAAATTTTATTATTTAAAAGAATAGAAATGCAAAACAATCTAGAAACTGCTGAACAGTTGGAAAATGAAGAATTAAGATATTCTATAATACAGAATGATATATTATATTCTATATTTAGCCTTTCTATTAGTTCTGTTTATTCTAATGAAGAAAAAAAAAGATATAAATACAATTGTATATCTAGTATTTCTCCAAGTGCTGAAATTTATTCTATTTTAGATAATGATACTGAAGCACAATACGCTATGTTAAGTGATAATTATTTACAAAAAAATAATATTGCTAAAAATTTATATAGAAATAATAAGACGGTTATTGACAAATTTGTTAAACAGTTATAGTTTTAAGGCAATTTTAAGCAGTATATTGATATAATATACTTACAAAAAAATAAAAGGCTTATATTATGAAGAAGATTTTTAAAGAAAAAGTTTGTAACAACGCATTCGTAGAACTAACTTATTTAACTGTTTTAACAATTGCACTAGTAGTTATTAGTATTATCCCAACAGATAAACTTACAGCACATTAAGGATTAATTATGATTAGAGATTTTGACTTACAAGAAATGAAAAAATCAGTTTCATTTAGAAACAATACATTAGAGACTTCATTAATGGACAAAGAAGATATTATTACTTTTTTCGAGTTTGTTGAAGAATTTTGTAAAAATCATGGTATTTCCAATAAACAAGTTAATGAAACATTAATTGTTTATCCAAAAGATTATGATAAAATTAATGAAAAAAGATATGAACTATCTAAATCTTATGTTGCTTTTTATCGTTCAGTTGAAAGTATGCCTGATTATGGTGATTTCCAAATCGACCGTATTGATTTTGATATTGATGATAACTATGATATGAACATTGATAGTTTGGAAGATGTTAAGCGTGTTCTACTTGAAATTCATAACAATGTGCAAAAAGACACAAGCGTTTATACAACAGAAGCAGAAAAACAAGCTGTTATAGATAGACGAAAGAAAGAAAGTGATGAAATAATTGTAAAGCAACAAAAGAAGCTTAAAAAAGCAGAAGATAAGCTTAGAACTAAATTAATATCTTTGGATATTATGGATGAAGATTTGGAAGAACTTATTAAATTAAAGAGAAAAGTAAAAAAAGCCTTTCAAGAAACACTCTAGATTATACCTACACACAATACAAGATTAACTATTCTTTAAGCTTAATCTTGCTATTATCCTTATATATTTAAATAAGGAAATTTTTTCATGCTCAAAAAAATATTATTAAAAAAAATAAAAAAACACGGTATTGGTATTCTTAATGGAATGCATGTAACATATTACGAGGAAGTTTATCGTAAAAACAAACAAGGTTGGATTGGTGCTTGTCCATTAAGCAAACATAGTATGTCTGAAAATAATTCCTTAGATTACCTTGAAATTCAATGCGACGATGGATTTAAAGGCGCACGGGGAACTAATATTACATTTGATGAAATCATAGATATTTCATTAGATACGCCTATAGGATGGAAAGACCCTGTAATTCCTAATGTTCGTATTTGCTAACCTTTCTGTAACCAAATTGTAACCAAATGTGTCCAAATTGTAACCATTCTTTTTTATAATACTATATTATAAAAAGGAACTTTATGAAAATACTACAACTAAGTCTAATCACAGTATTAGCAATTACCTCAACAACTCTTAGTGCAACAACACTTTATAAAGATATTAATACTAATCAAGTTTTTACAACGAAAGGTAAAAATAGAATTGAAATTAAAGATATTAATACTAATCAACAGCTTAGTAAAAAAAATAATATTACCATTTTAAAGAAAAATTCAGAAGAATTTCTTTTGGGAAAAGAAACACATATAAATATGAAGTTTATTCCAGAAGATGCTCCTGATATGTGGTTTAAAGCTGGTGTTCGTATTCAAGGTTCTTTTGAAAATATAGATACTAATTATCAAGATAGCACAAAAACAGATACTAATTTAAATGATGCGTATCTAAGACGAGTAAGATTGGAAGTTGCCGCTGGTTTTGGAAAGCATTCTTCTTTTGTTATGGATATAAGAAATGATAAATCTAATTATGGGATTGAAAATACAGAAGGTAATTTTAATGTTGGTGACGCTTATGTTAAAATTAAAAATCCTTTTGATACCTCTTTAATTAACTTTAAACTATATAGAGCGAAGATAGATGTGTCTAGAACTGAAACAGTTAAGTCTGCACGAGTTATAGCTTATGATAGACCCTATGTAGCAGATGCTGCTGCACAATTTATTTCTTTTAATAGACGTGCAGCTAATGTTCAAATATATGGTGATTGGAAGAAAAAAATACATTATCAAATCGCAGTTGGTGATTCTGCAAGTCCAGATAAAGTATTAGATGCTTCTGGTTTAAAAGGTTCAAAAGCTAATATAGATATGAAAGAGCAAAGTTTTTTTTATGGTGGAAAGATAGTTTTATCTCCATTTGATGGTTGGGAAGAAAAACAAAGAACTGAAACTTACTTTGGTGTTGGAAAACATTTCAGTATTGGTGGCGCTTTTTGGAGCATTCCAACATTAAAAGGTAGTGCTGATATAAATGGTAATATTGCAAGTTTTGATACAAATAGAGAACTTATAAATATGGAAATATCTGGTCATTATAATGGTTTTTTTGCACAGGCTGAATATTTTAAATTTGATGGTGTAGTTAAAAGTTATAATTTACCTTCTAGTGGTAATGTTGAAATAGGTAGTTCTAATGGTTGGTATGCTACATCTGAATATGTATTTAAAGATTTTTATTATATAGCACCATTTGTAAGATACGAAAAATGGGATAGATACGAAGAAGAAAATGGATACGAAGTAACTTCAAAGTTAGCTGGTATTAATTGGTATTTAAGAGGTAATACAACAAAGGTAGGTATCATATATCAAGAAGATGAATTTGGGATTAATACTGGAAATAAAGATGTGAGAAAATTAAGAGTTACTTCACAATGGTTTTTTTAAATAGTTATTTAAGTAAATTATAAGCAGTATGTAGGTATAATATACTTACAAAAAAACATAAGGCTTATAATTATGAAAAAACTACTTCCAGACTATGCTTATACAATTAATGATAACTACACTTTTGTTGCTGATGTATTAGTTTCAACAGATGCTACAAATTCACCATTAACTTACTATGGGCATAGAGAAATAGAAAATGAAAATAATCTACATATGACCTTATTTAATTCTTTTAAAGATTTTGATAGAAATCATGATGATTTACAAATAAAATCTTATATCAAAGAAACACTTAAATCTTGGCATAGAACTGGTGCAGACCTTTCTGAACAAGAAATTTTAGATTATACTTTTGGTGGCTCTGTTAATCCAGAAGATTTTTCAGAAAACAATCCTTTTATTCTTTATTTTGAAGGTTGTGATGATGGACATTTTTATCTTAGATTTTCAACAGAAGATAAAAGAACGGAATTTGTTGAAAAATTTAAAAAATTATCTTTTGAAGAAATAGAAGAAATTTTCTATCCTACTGATGCTCTTACGGATATTATGGTTTTTAGAGATAATTAATTAAAGATTGTACCTCTAACTACTCTTATTTCGATAGTTATAGGTGTAATATCTACTTAATTACTCTTATTCCGATAATTATTTTCTTAAATCAGGTATATAATATTCTATAACATCTTCACTATATATGGTAATTGTTTCGCCAGATATACCAGCTTCAATTTTCTTTTTGCAGATTTCTTCAAATGCGTCTAACGCACGTTCCAATATTGATATTATATCTTTGTCCCCCATATAATAATCAGCCTCTAAGATAGCTCCGGTATTAATTACGGCTATATAATCTCTATTATTAATATGTATATAATTACAAATTATAGCACCCTCTGTATCACCTGGATGTGATGAAATAATTAAACTCATTTAAGTTCCTTTTATTTAAATTATAAAAGAAAACTTATTGTTTTATATATTAAGATATAATATATACTATCTTAATATAGGAATAATAAATGAAAGAAAGAATAGTAGTTAAAACAAATTTACAGTTGATTCGTATAATCGCAGAACTAAGTGTATGTGGAGAAGATTTTTATGATGATTTGAATTACTTAGATGTTAGCCAATTAACTGATTTAAGTAATATATTTGAAGGTGAAAACTTTTATGGTGATATCAGTAAGTGGGATGTTTCAAATGTAACTAATATGGACCATTTATTCTATGAATCTTCATTCAATGGTGATATCAGTGATTGGGATGTTTCGAGTGTAGAAAATATGAAAGATATGTTTAATGGTAGCCGTTTTAATGGCGATATCAGTAAGTGGGATGTTTCAAACGTAACAAATATGAGTGCAATGTTCTTTGAGTCTTTTTTTAATGGTGATATCAGTAACTGGAATGTTTCAAACGTAACAAATATGCAAAGTATGTTTAATAGTTGTAGATTTAATCAAAATATAGATAGCTGGAATGTATCAAATGTTTCTACTATGTTATGGATGTTTCGTGCAAATGAATCTTTTTATCAAAATATAGATAATTGGAATATAAATAATTGTGACACAGACGAAATGTTTCTATATTCCGCAATGGAAGATGAATGTCCCTCTTGGTATATTTAATCTGAAGCAATAATCTCCATCACTCTTCTCAGTGGAAGGAGATTATAATTCAAATACTAAGATATATCAAATATTTCTTTATTTTCTAAAACATATTTAAAAATAGCAAAAAGTAATTGCTCTTCATTATGAAATAATATTTCACGACCATTTATTTTATTTACTGCTTTAATTTCTATACCATTAGGTTTAATTTCTTTATTAATATCAAAATTTTCAAAACGTTTTTCATATGTTTCTTGATTTTTATATATCATTCCATAATATCGTTTATGACCATAAACATTTACATTAGATGTTTTTATCACTAATTTTAAATCGTCTTCTAACCATTTAGTTATATTATTTTTAAGAATATCTATATTAAATGCAATATAAGATGATACATATGAACCGCCTATTATTTCAACATCATTTACTTCCTTATCCCTAAGTAGTGTTAAAGCTTCCATTATTAAATTAGTAGTTATCATATTAACGTGTTCATATCTCATAGTATCAGTCATTATTTTCATTAAAGTTCCTTTATTTAATTATATCAGATTAGGACTTACAAGAAACTTAATAATATTAGTAATAATAATCTAGAACTTAAATTAACAATAAACTATTTAACTATTATTAATATTTTTTATAACTTATTATTTATTTTAAGTAGTATTTAATATTTGTTTTGCTAATATTACAATATTAATAAAAGGTATAGTATATGAAAGAAGAAGAAGCATTAAGAGCATTTGAAGATAAATATAATCAATCATTGGATTTATTTATATACAAAGAAAATATATTTAGAGTAAGAGTTCATGATTACGGGAGAATGGTTGAAGACCATAAATTTACTAATTATGATAAAGCAGTTATTTGTTTTGAAGAATTAAAAGTTAAATATGAAGTATTATTTAATAAATAATGTTAAATGACCCGTTATCTTCCCCAATAACGTTTTCTTCCACTATCTAAATGTATAAAATCAGATTTTGTATATAGACCACAACCACCGTTATTATGTTTTAGACATAAATTATATACCCTACGGATATTCCATTTTCTAAATCTAAAATCAATAGCTTTTCCAACTATATGATTACTTTTTTTAACAGTCTTTCTACCCTTACCCCTAAGCATATCATTAGTTTTTTTACTTCTATATCCAGATATTATATCAATAGTGTTTATATAGTGATAACGCTGTTTAATATCAAATAAACTATTTATACTTTTTATATCAATTGTTTTAGAGGTATTAGTTCTAAAATCACGGAAAAATAATTTTAACTTTTTTATTTCTAAATCTACATACATACCATTTTTATAATATATACCAGTATAACTTTCTTTTGTGTGAATATTATATAATTTTAATTCTTTATCATTATTCGCATTTAACATAGTGAATAATAACCCACTAATAATAATTATTTTCTTCAACATCATAAAAACCTTTATTTTTATGATTATATCTAATTATTATCAATATTGATTATTTTTTAGTGACTTTTAGAAACCACTTTTATCATTTTTAAATTTATCATTAAGAACCTAATAAATTGCCACACAACACACGTCCGCATACGTTTTGCGAAAGAACCAGGTATCATTGTTCCATAGTTCTGACCAAATCTATCAAAATTCTTTTCATCTTTTAATGCCATAATCTTCTCCTATTATTTGTCTATATTATAAACATATATTAGTTTTTATTTTTTAAAATGCATGACCAACTGTTAAAAAAGCTTTTGAATATTGGTAACTAGAAGATGTTGTTCCATTCATATAATAATTTATATAATTAGCAGATATACAATATTTATTTTCAAAATTGTATTCTACTCCAGCACCAACACCCATACCCATAGCACTTTCAGAGTTATCCGTATATGTGTTATTTAGCAATCTTTGTTGAATTAATGGTGATATAGTTCCATATAAGTTTATACCAGTTTTATTATCTTTTAAGAAGGTATATCCTAATTTTAAATCAGAAGATAAATCTAAATTATTTTCGTTATATCCTAAATTTATATTGCCTGAGAAAAATAAATTATTATCAAAATAATAATCTTTCCCAACTGACAAACTTAATATACCCAATATATCATCATCTTTATTATCACTATGTTCTACCATTCCGTAATTTAAGGCTACTTTATTTGTTACATTCGTTACTTCAATAGCGTTTAATGTCGATAGTGAATACAGTGCCGATATTAGTAATATTATTTTTTTCATTTTTTTCCTTTTAAATAATATACATAAAATAACAGATTTTCTTTAAAAAGTAAAGGCTTTCTAATTTAATTTTATTCAATGATACATTAAGTAGCATTTAAGCAGTATATAGGTATAATATACTTAACAAAAAAGGATATTAACTATGACTAGACTTTATAAAAAATTTATCACAAAATCAAACGAGAACATTAAACACGATAGTAGAAAAAATTCTTTTGGTATGGAAGATTACTGGAATAGAACAAAAGTTTCTTTACTTGTTGAAGAAATAGTAGAAGCGTATTCAAAATATAATAAAACAACTAAATTAACAAAAAAACAATTAGCAGAAATAGAAGGTCATTATTGTGAAGCACCTACTTATCATAGATTATATACTGAACAATACAATATCGTTAATTATAGTAGAACAGGACATGAAGAAGCAATGGTAGCTGTTGGTAAACTATTCAAACATAGAGAAGAAGTATTACAATTACTTAAAGAAATATTAACACCTTACAATGATAAATTAATGTATGGCGACATAGGCAGTGAAGGATACGAAACAGGTTGTAAATGTACTACTTCTGAAAATGATTATCAAACACATATAGGTTTAACTGAAAATGGTACTATTTTTCGTTAAAATTAAGCAGTTATAAAGCAGTATATTGATATAATATAGATACAAAAAAACAAAGGATTTACAAATGAATAAGAAAGAACAAATATTAGCACAAGACACTAAAGTTTTAGATATCTTAAATCGTGGAATTATGAATGTAGAAGCAACGTTAGAGCATAAAGCTTTAGAGAATGATACAGAGAATGTTATTACATTAACAGCTGAATTACAAACAATGAAGAATGAACAAAAAATATTAATGATTTCAATGCATTTAACACAAAATGATTTAACACATTATTCATTTGCAGATAATAGAGATGGCAAAGAATTAGAAGTAACGCACGAATTCGCATACGATGACGAAGCAGAAAATGCTTTATGGAAGATAAATAATAGAGGTAGCGTAGAAGTATCTATGGACGTTTATGATTTAGAAGTCGAAAATGATTTGGAAGATGATTTAGAATACGAAGAGGAAGAAGAACCAGAATATGGTATGCCTGTAAATGCTACTTTTTTCTTTTCTATTGTAGATTTAAGTTTAGAGGATATTGAAGAAACTATTTCTTTAATAGAATCTGTCTAATTATTTCTTTCTTTTTTCCTCGTATAGATTACATTCTATACCACTACTAGAATATACCACCATTGAAGGTATTTGTGGAGATTTAAATCCATAAGCACTACAACCGTGTGGTTTATTTGGCTCCCAAGTTACAAAATAATTTTTACATTTTCTACAATTAATTTTTTTCATAAATATATTATACCAAATAAAATAAATATAGAATATTAAGCAGTTTATAAGCATACAAATGATATAATATACTTACAAAAAAAGATAACAAAAAGGTTTTAATATGAGAGAATATAACGTAAGAGCAATTATGACAACAGTTTTAGAAACAACTATCGTAGCGAATTCACAAGAAGAAGCAGAAGCATTAGCAAGAGAAACTGATGGCGGTGACTTTTCAGCCATTGAGCAAGAAGGTAGCTGGAGTATAGACTCTGTTATTGATATCGGTGAATCAGACGAGGACGCATAATGTCTTTTGGTTGGTTTCTAATAACACTAACAATAGTATTAATACCTGTTGGAGTTGTTATGTTTAAATATCTTCAAGGTGATTTTTCAAAATCTAATAAATATTAAAAAGAGAGAGAACATGAAAGATATACAAAATATTAAATATAGTCATTATTCATTTACAGGTGACAGAAAAACATTATTAAAGAATGGTTGGAAAATGAATAGACACGAAGGTATTTCATATAGTCGTGATGATATAAATAAATATGGATTTTTCATGTATTCTGCTGGTGGTATGGAAATTGAAATGGGTAGATTTTGCCCATACAAACATTCGCAAATTATAGAATTTATTTTAGATAATAAGGATAAACCAGATAGCTTTTGGATAAAAGAAACAGAAGAACCATTACACAATATGTGTAATTGGGTAATGCTAGAAGACCATACTATTTTAACATTCGAAGATAATATCGAAAGAGCAAAAATTGATATTATCAAAGAATTAGGTTTTAAAGAATCTGAAAAAGATGCACAATATTTTGAAACTGTTAATAGATTTGCAAGAACAGGTGCAATCCATGCTTCTGAAATTAGATTTGAGTTATCACTTGTTAATATTATAAAAGAACTTGATAATATTTCTCCACTTAAAAAAGTAATTTATTAACTTTTAAAGGTAGTATTAAGCAGTATGTTGGTATAATACTATAACAAAAAAAATACAAGGCTTTTAAAATGCGAAAAATTGAAACAGTAAATAATAAAAATATTATCATTGATAATTCAGACGGTTGCCTCTTTATTGCTACAAACAAAGATAATACATCTATTGTTTTAGAATTTACTAAAACTGAAACAGACGCAATTCTAGAAGTTCTTAATCAAAAAGAAGAAGACCTTGTTATAGTTAGAATAAAAACACAAGATAAAAAAACTATTATTGTAGATAATACCGATGGACATTTGTTTATTGCTACTAATAAAAATATTGAATCAGTTGTTTTAGAATTTACACAAATTGAAACAAAAGCTATTTTAGAAGAACTTATTAAAGAAGAAGAGGTATAATATGAAATCAAAATATTATATGCCAAATAATAAATTAAAACAAAAATTTTTATCTATCGAACCAGGTGCAGAAGTTTTAAATAAATTTAAGAACATTTCTTATATCACAGCAACAAAATACTATTTTGAAAAATATTATACAACAAATGAAAATATGAATTTATTTCGTACAATCAGAAAAGCTATTAAATCGCCTATTCCAAAAAATGTGGTGACACTAACAGAAGGTTTATTATACGAAATAGGATTTGATAGTGGTATATTTGTATTTGATAGAAAACTTGCGCTTAAAGCACAAAAAATGTTAATTAAATATCAACAACAAAAACATGTAGCTAACCCATACTACCTTTGTACTGACCTATCATTAGATACTAAAACAACACGAACTATTCCTACAACAATAAGAAAAAATAAAAAATTATCTTCTTTCTTTACATATTGTAAAATTCCTGCCGAACTACTATACAACCAAGATTTATCAAAATCTGAATATTTTATCGCTCTTGGTGATGAAATATTTGAATTAGAAACTATGGATATTAATGGTAAAAGCTATACGCTTATTAGTTCTCCTGACGTTCGTTTCGATAGATATGAAGAAGTTATTTTATATATGAAAAGTAATGAATATGAATATATGAAACAAAGGTCACAAGTAGTTTGAAATTTTATTATTAAGCAGTATATAAGGTATGTTGTAGTATAATATATCTATAAAAGAAATAAAAGGTTTTAAATATGAAAAATACTAAATTATGTCCAGATTGCGGAATTATATTAGAAGAAGAAGATTTTATTTGTGATGAATGTGGTTGGTCTGAAACAAACGATTTAACTTGTTCAGAATGTGGTTGTGATGTTGATTTATGTGAATGTGTAACTTCAAATGAGACTTACGAAGTTTATTATGCTATCAATAAACAAGTTAGAACAGCTGAAAACTCACCTACTACAACTGTATTTGGAATGCAAATACCTATTGAAGTAGAATTTATTAATTCTTTTTATTTAATTGATGGAAATCTAGTTGATGAATATTCTTCAAGAAAATTATCAGAAGTAGAAGAAAATTATTTTGTTACAAATAATGAAGCAGAAGCTATTGCTTATAAAAAACAACAAATTATGGATAATAATATTATGATTATGAATGAGCTTAATAAGGTTCTTATAAAAAGGATTGATGAAGTATATACTAATCAAAAGCCTAACCTAGACGATTTATCAGATAAAAATAATTACAATTAAAAGGCTCATTTAAAATGAATACACATATAATCAAAGATATGGAGAATATAAATAGATATTTTCCACAAACAAATAAAAGTGGTGACTATAAATTATATAGAACTTCGTCTGAAAAAGACGATTTAGTTATATTATTTTGTGATACAAAACATAATACAGACATAACAGAAGTTATCAAAAGAAAAGAAATTAGAAATTTTGAATTAGCTATTACAACTAATTTTGTATGTTTATGGATTTGTGTGCAAGATGATAAATATGGTGTAGATTATTTATCATTTCATTTAAAAATTAGTGATATTAATATTGATATGAGTAATTTTATTACCGATAAACTTACTAAATTTATAGATAAAAATAAAGATGATATGTATAAAAATTATCAGATTGAGTTAGAAAGACAAAAAAAAGAAGAATTTAGACAAAATCTATTTTCTTGTTAATAGATAAAAGGATTAATAGTGGAATATAACGGCAATAATGTAATGGATAGTTCAGAACTGGATTTATCAGAAATCGAATATTATAAAGAAGAAGATACATATAAAGATTGGACTATCTTTCAGTTGCTAGATATGCATTTGAGTGATTTACAACATGAAGCTTTTACAATAGGTAATTGGGGTGATGTTGAAGAAGAATGTGTTTATTTTGAATTAGATGGTGATATTTGGCAATGGAAAATCGAAGAAGATAGCGTCTGCGAAGTAACTAACGAACACCGAATTATGTATTATAGTAATTCTTTTATAAAAATGCAGTAAGGAAAAACTCCTTCTGTGTGAAACTACCATATTTAAAATAATCCACAATTTCTATAAAATCAATCCTTATCTCTTAAAATAAACAAACTACATTATCTTTTAACATATACTAATATGATATAATTATCACAGTATTATATCAAAAGGATTAAAATGAAAGCAATCATGCTAACGATACTATTATTAATAAATTATGTGAATGGTTCTGATTTAAAAATTAGACAAAATATACATCTTAATATGGGTGGATACAATATAGAAAGCGAAGACGCCATGTTAAATGGTATTGGATATGGTATTTATACTAAATTTCAAAATAATATTATCACAGGTTTAGATATAAATGTAAATATGTCAAAATTAAAAGATAATATACTGATAGACTACAATGTAGAAGGTAGATTAGGTTATGGAATAACAAATTATTTTAATACATATGCCATAATAGGGTATAAACGAATAGATTCTAGTGGATTTAATTCAACTGGTCCAGGATTTGGTATTGCATTAGAATATCTATTTAAAGAAGAATTAGGTATAGAATTAAAACCTATGTTTTACCAAAATAAACATGATAAGTTTAAAGACGTTGTTTCAAAAGAAACAAATGTTATATTATCATTAAAATACTTTTTTTAGTGATAATATGATGAATAAAATAATTAATTCAATATTGTTTATAACAATATTTTCTTTTACTGGTTGTTTAGATTTTGTAGATAATGGCAATAATAAAGAGGTTAATCTAACTCCTTATTTACAACTAGCGACAACGAATAGTATTTTAGTTAAATATAAAACAATTGAAAAAGAAAAAGGTTGTGTAAATGTCTATTTATCTTCAGGTCCAAAAATATATTGTGAAAAAAATAAAAGCAGAAGACATACAATTAAAATTAGTAATTTAGAACCAGATACAAGTTACAAATATGAAGTTATTTCTAACTTAATAGATATAGATAATACAAAACGTGAATTTACAACTTTAAGTCTAGATAAAGAAAAGATACAAAGAATTTGGGTTATTGGTGACTCTGGTTCTGATAATCAATTTACCAATAACTCTATATCAGGTATGGAAAATAGATTGGCTGGTAACAAAGTAGATATATTTATGACACTTGGTGACAATGCGGGTAGTAGTGGAACACAAGAAGAATATAAAAATACTTTTTTTAAATCTTTTAAAAACATCATAAAAACTAATGTAACTTGGTGTATTGCTGGAAATCATGATAGTGGTAGCGAGAATTTTTACGATACTTTTACTTTTCCACAAAATGGTGAAGCTGGTGGATACCCTTCTAATTCAGAAAAATTTTATTCTTTTAATCAAGGTGATATACATATCGTTATGCTAGATACACAACAATTATTATTTACTTATGAAGAAGTCTGGAATTGGCTTAAAAAAGATTTAAAAAACAATAAACAATTATGGACGATAATCGCATTTCATCATCCACCCTATACAAAAGGTAGTCATGATAGTGACGACGAAGATGATAGTGACGGACGTATGTTCATTATGCGTGAATATTTCAATCCATTATTTGAAACATATAATGTTGATTTAGTATTAAGCGGTCATTCACACGTATATGAACGTTCTCATTTAATAAATGGACATTATGAAGATAGTCATAATTTTTCAAGTTCCAATATAATAGAAGAAAATGACAATTTTAATTATACCAAGTGTTCTAATAATAAAAACAATGGAACTATTTACAATGTTGCTGGTTCTACTGCAAAAGGTAGTTATAATATAAATAGGCAAACAGATATACATCCAGCATTACCAATTAAATTTATTTCACAAGGTTCAGTCTTAATAACTATTAATAAAAATGTTCTTAAATCTGAATTTATTGGTGCAAATAGCATTCTGGATACATATACTATTACTAAAAAAGTATGTGAATAAACAATAAATATTTAAGCAATAGTAAAGCAGTATATTGTTATAATACAGATATAAAAATAAAGAATATACCTTAATAATCTGTATTATATAAATATCAAGGTATAATAATTTCTTTTAATTCAAAGGATTACATTGAAAATTTTAAATAAAATAGAATATAGCGGTTACTTTAATATTATAGAAGTTCCTATTATTAATAGAAATTTTGCTATGTGGCGCAATGCACAAGAAGAAGAAAAATTTTCAAATAACATTATTAAACTAAATCACCAATTTGGTGAAAAACTTATATATAAAATGAAACAGTGTGTAGATGAAGATATTCAAAATACTTTTCTTTATCAAGAATATGTTAAGGCAATTAAAGCTATCATTAGCGATAATTAATTAAAGGTAGATATTATGAAGAAATTTATCAGTATTTCTAATCTAATCTCTAGAATAGAATATGAAAAAATTACATTTAATAATCAAGATAAAATATTAATTATTATTTAAAGTTATGTAGTAATAACTTTTTAATTTATTTACCTGAAGATAAACTTTATACATTATCAATTAATACAGTTGATAACCAAGTAATATATAGTCCAAGAACAAATTTAAGATGTTTTTAAATAAAATAAGGAGAAGTTATGTCAGGTATTATTGAAAGTGATAAATTTTATATTCCTTGCATTGGTGTGGATGAAAAAATACACGTTTGTGAAGCACACAAAACAACAACAAAATGTGGTACAAAAATTATTAGTAAAGAAGTTACTTCAAAAGATAGAAGTAATTATTTTTCTTGTTATGAGTGTACTTTTTAAGAAAAATTTAAGATACAATGTAATATATAAATGTGTATAAAATCGCTTACATAATGTATTCATAATAACGCTGGATATATTCGAATAAACTACCCCGCTGCAAGCAACTGGGTTTTCTGACTTAAACTAAAGTTAGTTTAAGAAAGACTTTTGTTTAGGCTAAAGAGCCAAACAAGAGGAAGTTAGTCCCTCAAGAAAAATTCTACCACGATGCTCAATATTAATAGAAGAATTATCAT
>Ga0256824_10000007_pt1 | contig 125859 bp, 123 predicted proteins | sample CV67metaG_FD_191570 | JGI IMG/M metagenome (GOLD analysis project Ga0256824, IMG submission 191570) | Hydrothermal vent microbial communities from East Pacific Rise, Pacific Ocean - CV67 | ecosystem: Environmental > Aquatic > Marine > Hydrothermal vents | place: Pacific Ocean: East Pacific...
AAAACCTGCTGTCTTATGCACTCCCGCATTGCGAATATAGTCCACATCATGAATGTGTCCAAAGCATACTAACTTAGGTTTTATTTTTAAAATTCTTTTATTTAATGCACTATCTCCAACACTTTCAATAGAATGATCACGATTCAGTGTAGTGTCAAGAATACCTTTCGGCGGTCCGTGTGTTACAAGAATATCAGTATCTTCTGGAATAGAATTCCAAACTCTACTAATTTTACTTCTATCTTTCATGAAACTCCAGTTACCAAAATTTGGTGTATGAGGTGATCCCCATATCTGTAATCCCATAATGTCAATAGTATCATTAAATAAATAATCAATACCCAATTTGTCAAAGAGCTTTTTGTGCCATAATAAGTGCTCTACTGCACTATCATGATTTCCTGCCACATATATTTTAAACATAATTGGTAAGGCAGCATACCAATTAGCAAAGTCTCGTATCTCAGGGTCACTTCTATAAGGATCCCCGTAATTTCCTGCATCTCCAGAGTGTATAACTAAATCTATATCCTCTGGTATATCTATCTTAGAATGGTATCCATGAGTATCACTCAAGTGCCATATTCTAATTTTATTCTTGTCTAAGCTCATCTTTATCAAAATTAAAGTGGCCCATTTTATCCAAACCTTTTAGTATTAATTCAATTTCATCGTGGTGTAGAGGAAACAATTTATCATTTCCTTTTTCATCAGACATTGAGAAATCAAATCCTTCTCCATTACTCCATTCAGTTATATGCATTAATAACTCAGAGTATTTTCCATTTCCTATTGGTTGTTTAGATGTAAAAGCAAATGCTCTTACTTTTCTTTCGAACTTAGGGTTAAATTCATTTCCCATAACTTTAGGATCATCCCCAAGAACAAAATCAACAAATCTTTTTATTTTCTTTTTAATTTTTTTCTTCATCTTATCTTATTATCATCGCTATAATGACATAAAACATATTGATATCATATAAGGATAGATAATATATTAGCCATTTTAGCATATTAGTACTGGTTTTAGTTAATATAGTGTCCATTTTCCTTATAATTTTAGTTGCGCAGGAGGGATTCGAACCCCCGACCTCAAGGTTATGAGCCTTGCGAGCTGGCCAACTGCTCTACCGCGCGATGTTAATTTGTACTGCCGAAGGGAATCGAACCCTCGTTTTCACCGTGAAAGGGTGGTGTCCTGGCCGTTAGACGACGGCAGCAAATAATTTGTTGACTTAGAAGGATTCGAACCCTCGCTATGTGGACCAAAACCACATGTGCTACCGTTACACCATAAGTCAAAATTAAAAAAACCTCTAAAATTTCTAATAGAGGTTCTTTTATATACAATAACAATAAATACCTCAAGTATAAAACATAAATTCCCCACCTTGCACTCTAATGCACTGTGTATTCTTTATCGAACTTGTATTTATAAAACGAATCATTTGCGACTTTATTGTTTAAATTAATTTTTACACCTATATAATACTAAATATTTTTAATAATATAAAGTAAATTAGAAAAATAAATATAATTTCCATTCCTCAGGTATATATTTAAGTTGCTTCATTAACATTAAATAATGAGGTCTTTTTGGAATTGGTATATCTTTACCATACTCTTCTAAAGTAAGATCTGCTTTTTCACCATTACATTTTTTACACGCAGTTACTAAGTTATCCCAAGTATTTTGACCTCCTTTAGCTTTTGGTACTACATGATCAAGCGTAAGAAGTTTTTTATTATCTTCCCCACAATAAACACATTCATAATTATCTCTACGATAAATATTATCTCTATTAAGAGGTACTTTATGATATTCTAGTTTAACGTATTTTTTTACACGAATAACTGAAGGTTTCTTTATATCCAGGTTAGGATTAACTAATTTAAAACTCTCAGGGTGTTCATGTATAATTTCAGCATTACCTTTATAAGCTATAACAAAGGCTCTCTCGGTAGTAATAATACTCCGTGCTGTGTATGTATTGTCGACAACTAATGCCTTTGTATATTTATAACTCATATTTTAAACCATTTTGTTTTAAACATTATTGGATCAATCAAAGGTAAATTAGAAGCAGAAATACGCTCCATTCTATACCCAAGCTTTAAAATACCTTTATGGCATGTCTGTCCAAATCTGTATAATTTATCAATTTGTTCTTTAGTAATAGGTACATCTTTTTCTCCTAACTCAGCTCTTTCATAGCCTGCATAAAGAATCCAATTACCATGTTGTTTTACCCAACCATTTTGCTCTAACCATTCTGTTTCATTAACACTATTTTCAAAATCTTCAGGGATAACTCCAACATCTACAAGCATATCTGCTATTTGATTATGCAACATAAGAGCTATATCACCATTGAGGCCATAATAGTCCCCATTAGGTGCTAACCATCCAGCGTCATATCCTTCAAGAATATCTACAGGCTTTATACCTTCTAGCGATATTCCATCAATCTTACGTACATCATCCATGTAATCTTCAAGAGCATCAATATAAGTAATTTTCTCTTCTATTGCAGCATCAGGTGTTTGAATCATTCTATGAAGTTCATAAAAACTTTCAGGAAGTTCTATATCTTCAGCAGTAAAACCCACTTGAACATCTAGTTCTTTACCTTTTCTAATAATATCACCCCAAACTTTAAACTGTCTAACACTTTTATCTAATATATCCATAGAGAGTTTAATAGCTCCAGCATATACAGAAAATTCTCTGTCTACTACATCAGTGATTGCTTTTACATTCTCTTCTCTAAAGTATTTATTAAGTTCTCCTCTACCATAATAAATGTCAATTGTAGGGGCTTTAGTACCTTCTGTAGCTAAAAATGATCTAGCTAAAGTAAGTTCTTTACTAAATATACTTACTTTCTTTTGTATATTATCAAACTTAATTAATCTACTGATATTTTTAGTATCTACAATAATTTCTTGTGCCTCCACATCTTCTTCTATAAAATAATGTCCTAATAATACTCTAAAGGCCATTGTTTCATCAATACCCACTAAACTATTTTTTATTACTTTAATAGCTTTCTTAAGATTGAAGTCATAGAGTAAAGTTTCTTGAGCAATATTTGTAAGTATTTCTCCAAATCCTTCTCCTATAGTAAAATGTAATGTATCCATTTTAAAATATTGAATAATCATCTACAAAATGCGGATGAAATTTGTAAAATTCTTTATATTGACCTGCATTAACTTTTGACCATATCTCATGTTTTTCAGGAGTCTCTCCCCAGTTAAACATATAATTTAACTTTTCTTTTCCTTGAACTCCAAATGCTTTTGAGTATCCTATTTTTTCAAGCCTTCGTTGAATAGCTATTTCTGCTATATCAGTAGGAATTTCTTCAAACTTTGAATTATATATTGTTCGTGCCATATTTAATAATCAATTAAACATATCCTAGGGGTTTTTTTAAGTTTTTCCCATTTTTCCTCTGTTTCACAAGCATCATCAGCTGACCAAGTAGAATCAAAGAGTTTATAATCTCTTCCATCTTTTTCTACTATAAATTCTGTAGCTATACCATCTACTTTCATAGCTAATCCTTGATGGTCTGGTAACATTACTTCCAATTCATCTGGCATATAATATAATGCTTTTTTTAATTCTAGTACTGTCATAACTAAAATATTGAATAACCGTCATAAACTTCATCTTTTTTCATAGGAGTATCAATTCCTAACCCTGAAAATAATTCATTTTCTGCTACTACATAACGTCGTGTAATCCAGTTAGTAGCAGAACCATAGAAAGAAATCTTGTAGGTAGTAATTTTACCTACAAGTTCTCTCTTTTCTTCTACATGTATATTATTTCCTCTATCTATTATAATACCTTTTACAGTACGTACAGCATTATTAAGGTTAAAATGTCCATGTAATAAATTATTAGGATTTATTCCGTTCCTTTTAGCCATTAGTCCTGTAAAATCTTACTAATATCACCTAAATCTTTGGCTAATTTTGCTTTAGCACTCAAGTTAGCTTCAAGCTTAGTTTTAACTTGTACTAATTTCTCTAATTCAGTTTTATTTTCAACTGATTGTACACGCCCAGCAATATCTGTTTTCCAAGCAGTACCAGTGTACCCCTGTAGTTTAAAAGGATATTTCTGTATATCTACTTTTAATTCAGAAGCAGCTTTTTCATATGCCTCTTGTTTAGCATTAACTACAGAATAAGCTTTAGTAAGTCCTTCTACAGTATCAATACTTTTGATAGTTCCAAAACCTGACAAACTGGCACCATTAGTAGTACCTGATTTACCTCTTTTAGGAGTTAAAGAATCAATTTTCTTTTGAACCATTTCTAATAATCCTGGAATATCATCCTGTCCTAAATTAGTTAAATTTAAGTTGTCTTTTTTTGTTGTAACTTCTGTTGTACTCATTTTTCTTATTTATTTATTTATTATTTTAATTTTAATTCCATTCTCTTGTTGAAAATAATGGTCTAATTTTTTCATATTCCATCATATCTCTACTTATTTCATAAGAATCTGCCCATCGTTCTCTAACAGCTATTTTTTCTAGTTGCTCTCTACGATCGTCTATAGCTATTGCTATTAAATATTTTTCATCTTTATCAAATAATTTTTTAACTACCCAATCTCTAAATTGTATTTTCCATATACTAATCTTAAATTTTAAGTTGTTCATGAAAACATCCATTTACCAATTGACCAAAGTATCCATACTATTGCTGCAGACAATGCAATTTGTGCTACTATCCAAAGACATCCTCCACCTAGTGCTAAACCTGCGGCTGTTGCGTCTTCACTATCTTCCCCACTAAGAAGCATTCCTATATAGGTTGCTAGACCTAAAAATAAGATTATACCTATTATTATCCACATATTATATAGTTGTTATTATATTATACATAGATGTAACAATAACAAATACACTTAGCCATGCTATTAATCCTAAAGCTATTGCTAAAGGTCTGTTGATTAAAACGTTTCTTTTAAAAGAAAACATCCACCATACCATTGTAAAATATTCTTTCATAACTATCTATTTTTTATTATTATTTGATAATCTACTACTGTACTATCTTTACCTTTTAAAGCATATACTTCTATATCTCCTTGAGCTATTTTAGTATACATTACTTTTCTTTGTATTGATAATGCCACTAAACTAATAGCTGCTACTACAAAAATTAATAATGCCATTGATCTTTCATCATATGGCCCAGCATTTGTTCCAAGTGTTAAAGATAAAAATATTATTAAACTAATTACACCTACTATTATGAGGCCTACTATTATTAGTATTAAAACTATTTCCATTTTATTTAAATTTAATTATTAAAAAAGGCCAAACAAATTAATGTTTGGCCAATGAATATATCAAAATACTGAAGTTATATTACTATAGCTTCAATTTCTTTCAAGAGTGCTCGTGGATCCAATTCTACTTTCTTAGCCATTTCATAAATGTCTTGACCATACCCGTATAATTGACACACTTTCTTTTCTTGTTTAAACATTGTAGAACCATATCCTTGAATATCTACAGTATAAATATAAGGCATACCATATTTTTTCTTATATGATTGATAAGAACTTCCAGAAACAATACTATCTCCTCCTTGTAAGTCAGAAATAATAAATATTCTATCATAATGAGTACCATTTAATTCAGCAAAAATATTTCCAAAATTAGTACCATGCCCAACTTTACCTTGACTATTAATAACAGTTTTTTTAATAGTATTAATACTATCAAGTCTATTAAATAGAATACCTTGAGTAGTTGTAGCAAATTGAAATAAATCAGCACCAATACCTTTTGCAAAAGTAGCCCCAATAAGAGCAGCTTTTTCAATAGGATTCTTGTTAAGATTTACACTACCAATTTTACAACCAGAACCCCACATACCCCACATAGATCCAGACGTATCTACAACAACAGCTGTATTACCATCAGGAAATAGCTCAGCAAGATTAGGAACAGCTAATTCATAAGCAGTATCAATTGCTTTTAGAATCTTTAAAGGTATTTTCACACCTTCAGCTACCATAATCTCCATAGCGATATCTATTTGATGAGGAAAAATAAGAGATTGTTTGATTAATTTCTTATCAGTCAACATAGCAACAACATCATCTATAGTATCAGCATTAATACCAGCTTTAAGAATATTTCTTAAGTTTCTGATTAATGCAAAATAACCAATCTTTCTTGTACTTATAAGTTCAGAAAAGTTCTCTTTCTTAGCTTGTTTTACTTGTACTTCCGCTTCAGTCTTAGTAATTTCACCACTAATAACTTTAGCAGCTACTTCTTGTCCAGATTTAGTATTCTTATCTTCAACAGTATTAAACTGTGTAAGATTACCTTTCATAAGTTTTTCAAATACTTCAATCATATTATCCTCAGGTCTTGGATGAACTAAGTTAACAATATCTACAAGAGATATAGCTTTACCTTTTCCTTGATATTTCGCAAGTTCATAAGTATCAGCATGCTCTAAAGCATTTCTAAATCCTTTCTTTATTGCTCCAGGTAAAGGTTTTCCAGGGTTAAAATGAAAATAGGCTGCAGCGATTTCTAACATATCATCTAAACGATGAACGATACCACCTGTCTCAGCTTTTCTATTTCTTTTGCTAAAAAACCTTTTTCCTAATTCCATACCAGATAGGTGAGGAACTAAACCTACAGCTCCTAAATGAGTAACAGAACGTTGTCCAATTACTGATCTAGTATATACTAAAGCTTTAGCAACAAATTCAATATCCTTAGGAGTTTTTGCTACTTTTCCAACTAATTCTAACAGACGTTTACTTCTGTCATCTAAAGTTTCATAGTATTTATTACCGCTAATTCCAGTTGCTAATAAACTAATTAATTCTAATTTTGGGCTTAATTTAAACCCTTCTCCACCTTGATGATTTATAATCTTTTCAGGGGCTCTTTTAGTTTTTTGGTTGTACATTGACATTTTCTTATTATTTAATGGGTTATTATTTATTTAATTTAAAATACTGAATAATTATCAATATTTTCTGTATATTTTTTATAGAGAAGTTTAAGGTTATCATTTTGTTTATCCCAATAATTACCTCCTTCAGGAGATATATGCCAATTAAAACCTTTACCGTGAGTACACATATTAAGACACATATTATCATCTACTTCACATTCTTCAGCTAGTATATTTTTAACAGCTTTTTTATATAATACAGGATGTGATTCTTTTACAAACCATAAAGGTACTTCTTTTAATATGATCATAATTTTAATTTTGTTTAATAAAAAAGGCCGCCCAAATTAATGAGCGGCCTTGTTAAAAAAAGGTAGAGAATACGTGAGAGAGGTTTGCCATTTTTAGGGTGATGACACCACCATGGTTTACGAGCCCGATGTCTCGCTTCTTTCTCAATGTATAGTGTAATGTCTAGCATTACTTTATAAAATGTTACGATGTAACTCTTTCATTACTACTACCTTATAATTTAACAAGGGAATTAGTGCGGTGTGTTATGTGTAAAATACCAAAAATTTCGAAGTAACACAGGTGCTTACCACTTGTTATATATGTTTAAAAAATAAGGGGGAATGCTGGGATGAGCATAATGATATAAATGCAGGACTTGAACCCGCGACGTTTTGTTCCGAATACAAATGATCTAACCAACTGATCTAATTTACGATGAAACTCATGGATCCTCACCACCCTTAATTTTTTATTTTTCAATGAACTTTCTACTACTAAAACGTAATAGATATTGTTTTATTGTTTGAAATTATTTAATTCCTCCAATAAGTACCCCATTTTTAAATATGAGTACTCCTTTTGTTTCTAAGATAAAATAAACAAATTTATTTTTACCTTTAGTAACTCTTTTTACTTTGATCACTTTAACGCCTTTAGCTCCTTGCTTAGTTACGTTCTTAAGTGTGATAGCATTACTGTCAATAGTATATACTTGACCCTTTTTCATGTCTTGTGCCTGTGCAGATACCACCATTCCGATGACTAATACTGCTAATATAAATAATTTTCTCATTAAAATGTAACTTTTATACCTGCGTCAATCGAAGGTAATTTTAGAACATAATGTTCATTTTCAAATTTTCTAGCTGCGTCTACTTTATAATCGTAATCACCATCATCAAAATACTCATCATCAAGTGTGATATCTAGATTCATCTTTTGCATATTATATCCTGCAAATGCACCTACTGTAATACCATTTTTAAGTTCATAGTTATATCCAACATTACCTGTTATATGTAATTTACCTGTAGCGGCTACATTTATATAACTATAGTTAAAATCATAATTATAAAACATATGTCCTACATCCATATTAACATATAAACCATCTACCCAAGGTAAATTGTATGCAAATCTTGCAAATACTGGATAAGTCTGAAATCCTTCTTCTACAAAGTCATCTTTAAATATGTTAATTCCTGCTCCAATACCAACTTCGAAATCTCCAAGAGGTGCTGTAGCAATAGCATACGCCGTTAACTTATCAAAATCTAATTGTAGCTCATCGTTTTTATCAGCTACACTAAAACCATATCCTATCTCTAAATCAGGTCTAATTTTAAACTTTTGCGCGTAAACGCCCGTTGTGAATAACAATATAGCTATTCCTAAAATAATTCTTTTCATAATCTGTTTTTAAATTAGTACTCCTGACTGGATTCGAACCAGCAAGCCTTTCGGCGTCAGATTTTAAGTCTGATGTGTTTACCTAAATTTCACCACAAGAGCAGTTATGTTATTTACCATTTAAGATATCTAACAAAGCACCCATTACTTGTTGGTTGCTTTCTCCCCAAAACATCTCACATTTAAAAACTCCTTTATCTATTACAAAAGGTTCCACTAAAAATATAGGATTATCAATCTCAGGATTTTCATCATATCTATGACATTTTTCTTTTACAGGACATTTAGTCCCTTTACACAGTGTTATGTCCATAATCTTTAAATTTATCAGGTAGAACACCGTTCCACCATATATATTCACTGTTTTCAGTTTTAAACCTACACAATTTACATTGCTCAGTTTCTATTTCTTCTAAAATCTCTGTAACCAATGTTGTGGTCCAGTTATCAAATAAACTACTATATAAAATAACACCGTTTCCTATTAAAGGATAAACACCATCATTTTTATTATATGTTCTATCGTCGCTCCAATTGACAGACATAGATCTTTTACAATTAATCTCTTTGCCGTCTCGTTTTCTTCTTAGATGAAAAGGCATTACGGTATGAACCATTTTTCATTCAACGTAAATTTTCCACCTGAGGATATTCCCCAACCTTCTACTACTTCAACAGTCCAATTACCTTTTCCTTTCATAAACATGCCAGGATCTAATTGAGCTAGTAATGTAACAGTAGCTGCTCCAAGTTCATGTGGAACTTCCATATTATCTTCGATCTCTACTGTATCACCGACTTCATAGATTATTTTCATATTATTTTATTTATTTAGTTTAGTATTAAAAACAGAGGAATGCTAGAAAGAGCAAAACCAAATTGTCTTCCCATTTTATATTATTCTTTAGTGGGAAGAGCAGGAGTCGAACCTACACTATTTAATGATATATGAATCACGAAGTAACTCTTATTCTTTACCATCTGTTATATTGTTGAGGAGAGAATGGGATTTGAACCCATGCGCCTGTTACAGCCTATTGATTTAGCAAACCAACCTCTTAAACCGCTTGAGTACCTCTCCTGGAGCGGGCTTAGTGATAAAACTAAGTATCATCCCGCATGTATTATTGTCTCCCAGGTAGGGATCGAACCTACACGCCTTGCGGACCAGATTTACAGTCTAGCGAGCCAGCCAAATGCTCAACTGAGAGATATTGTGGGAACAGCGAGATTCGAACTCACCTGCTAGCGATTTACAGTCGCGGCACCTATGCCTGAGTGCTCCCGTGATCATTGTTTATAAGCCTTTCAGCAGGTACAACGATAAAACCTTTTATTTTAATTTAGCTTCAATTTTTTCTAAAATACTTAATTTATCTTCAATTCTCCATAAAGAACTTAATATATGTTGTAATACAATTACACCTTGTTGTTGTACAGTAGCGCCAGTTTTAAAGTCTTTTTCAAATTCTTTTTCTTTATAACCAAAATTTTCTACTGCTACCATATTATCTATAAAAGCTTGTAATTGTTTAGGTTCCATACTATCTTTTAATTTTTGGATAGATCCTATTTTATGTTCTATTTGAGCTTTAAAACCATAATCATTTATATATGTCATTTAATTTTATTTAATTTATTATATGCGGTCTACATGGGAGTCGAACCCACAATCTTCGCAGTGACAGTGCAACATGTTACCAACAACACCTCTAGACCATTTTATATTATAACGTTAACGAGCACCTTTTATCCTTGTACTATTAAACCTTGGGAATGGCAGCGCAATTAAGTATCACCTATTATACCAACGGTTAACGTTTTAGTTATGAACGGATTTCATACCGCCAGCTCAACTCTTTAACAGAGAGACGCGTTATTTTCTACATATTTGTAGAGAGTATTAACACCACATAACTTATGATATATCATTCATTAACCCTTAAAAAGGTACTTAATGTAGTATATTTCATTCAATCTTCTTTCTTCTTACTAAATATATAAAAAGTTAAAGCGAGTATACTTAATATAAAAAATACTACAAAATCTGTTCTATTTTCAGCTACTACAGCATTATAAGACAGTATTAATAATGCCCAAAAAGACATTAAGCTTTCAGTTCTTTTCATTTTATTTGTTTTAGTTAAATTGTGGAGCCGATGGGATTTGAACCCACGATCTTCTGATTGCAAAACAGACGCTTTAAGCCAGGCTAAGCTACGGTCCCAAGTAAAAAATTAATAGAGAATAATGGAGGGAGTGAAACACATAAAGTGCCTGAATGAAAATCAGGTGACCTAACCACTAGTCAAATTGGGCAATGCTGCTCAATATAGGATTCGAACCTATGAAACGAAGTAACTCCTATTCCTCACTACTATTAATTTATTTATTTATATAATACCATTATGGTTGATGGTGCTTGTACTACTACAGTATCATCATAAATATATACTACTATATTATCAGAGTAAAAAATTATTTCATCTTTTCTTTGAGTAAGCGTTTGTATATTAGTTAAATGTATATTAGATGTTTGTCCATCATCAGTATGTAAATCTATTGTTATAGTTTTATCTGGATTAAATGAAAATATACCACGTACATGTATTATATCAGAATAGACAAACATATGAGAGTATTTATCCATGTGGGCAATTGATGCTTGTGTAGGATAAAATTGTAGTCTTTCTCTACTTTCTCCTTCATAATCTTGTGCAAATAGCATATTACTCAAGAATAATACTATTATTAATATTTTTTTCATATCTGCTTATTTAAATTTGAGCCTCCAGAGGGATTCGAACCCACGACATTCTCATTACAAGTGAGATGCTCTGGCCAACTGAGCTATGGAGGCATGGCAGGGGCTTTGGTACCATACGCCTGAGGTTGGACCCCCCAGGAAACTCGAGCCCCTATATTGCAATTACTTTGACACTTTAAAACTTCACAAGAGGTGTGTAATTGCTATATTATTTAAAATATTTCATAGTCGTATTCTATAGGCTTTTTCCATTGCTCTATTAAATACTTTGCTTTATTAGCTGCATAAGGAACTGGAATAGATAACCAAGCAGCTGTTGTTAATTCCATTACATAGGCTTCTATGTTAAGTTCAGTAATTTCTCCTGTAACATATAAATAATGTAGATCTTTTACATCCATTATTTTATATATTTTGAGATATTAATTACTCCTTCTATATTACCATGTCTTGCAACAATGTCCTCATCTTCATCATCTAATTCAGCATTTTGAATATCTTCTGCATTAAATGCAAATTCTTCAGATAATTCTAAAAGTCTTATTCTATCTATTTGATGTCCCTCTTCAACAAGTTCTCCATCTATATAAATAGCTTCCCAATCACCAGATTGAGTATTTATAATTATTATTTTCATATTTAAAATATTTCATAATTATCATTAAATGTAGTACCCATTATTTCATCTACATAATTACTATATGCTTCAGCACTTATCATAGGATCCCAAGCTTTATTATCAATACCTACACGACCATTAAAATAGCCTACGTATCTCATATTAGTAACTTTATAATAATCAAAATTTACATCATTTTGGTTATCAGAGTTTCTAAATTTATTAAAGATTAAATCAGCTTTATTTATATATAACTGTCTCTCTTTATTATTACTTACTGAAACACAAAAAGTATCTGTTAGTATATTCATTTTGTTTAATTTATTTATTAAAATTTGCACGCCTTAAAGGATTCGAACCCTTACAAAGAGGTTTGGAAGCTCTTGTGCTACCATTACACTAAAGGCGCGTGTTAATTATTTTATTATCCAATATGTCAAAGACCATGTCTTGTACTCCTAGAGAGAATCGAACTCTCATGCCTCTCGGCACTAGATCCTAAATCTAGCGTGTCTACCTAATTCCACCATAGGAGCAAAATGAACTATAAAACCAGGAGCGTACCCTGGAGACTAATTCCACCACATCCCGTGGCTCTTTTAATTTCATAATGGATCCCTAAAAACTCTTTCGAGAAAACTTAGATCCATCATTAATAGTTACACCGAGGGGATCCCTTACACTATTAACGTTTTCTTCTCATTTTGGGTGAAAGATGGGTTTCGAACCCACGACCTCTTGAACCACAATCAAGCGTTCTAACCAACTGAACTACAATCACCATATTAACTACTTACATCCTATTGGTATATCTTCATATATCATATGAGTAGTATCTTTCATTATTAAGATAGCACTACCATCACAAAACGTGTAAATAATATTACCTTCATCACCATCTTCTTCATCTTTAAATGTTGAGACAGCTTTTTCTTTAATTTTATTAACTACTTCTTTTGTTAAATTACCTTCAAATACATGTACTACAGGTAAATATGAGGGTTTAACAGCAAAGTCTAATAGTGTTTTTGCTATCATTTTATTTTAAGCATTCATCAACTAGTTCTTGAAATAAGTCTCTTGGTAATTCAAATGCTGATATAAGTACATCTATATCATCTTCTGACATTTCTTCCAAGCGCTTTCTCAACTTTGTTAATTTTATTTCTGCCATTTTATTTAATTTAGTATTTTAATGAACTTAGTATGTCTAGAGGGACTCAAACCCCCAACCTCTAAGGCCGTAACTTAGGGCTCTATTCAATTGAGCTATAGACATAAATGTCGGAGTGGTCAGATTCGAACTGACGTGCTCTGCATCCCAAATGCAGCGAGATAAACCGTGCTCCTCTACACCCCGTAATAAAAAAACCTGATACTTTTAAGGGATATCAGGTTTTATATATTTAACTAAAATATTATGATATCACCTAACATACCTATCCGCACTATGATCTAGCCATAATGTTCGCGGAGTTTGATATGTGTATAAAGATGTTCTCATACTATTTAAACGTTTTATTTATTTAGTTATTACAATAATACTAAACTTTTTTTAAAAAATAAAGTAAAACCAGTAATATTTATAAATTATATGACCTTTTTATCTATATAATTTTCTAATTCTTTCGCAACTTTCACAAAATCTGTGTAATATTCATTTTTAATTTCAGCAGTATTTCTTTCCATAATAACGAAAAGAACATCTTCAGGAATATCTTCAGATAACTCACCAATACGCCCAATAGCGTTACATTGTTCATTAATAATTTTAGTTGTTTCAGTAAAATCATTATCAGAATCAATAACAGCTTTAAATTGTATCTTTTCAAAAATTTCAGGGCCTAATAATTTAATAGACTCTGCTTCAGGGCTTAATTGCCCAAATATGCTTACAGTTGCCATAACAAATAATATTAATAATAGTTTTTTCATTGTTCTCCATTTAAAAATTCAATATACTCTGTCCACATTCTACTTACATAAGCATTAGAACAGCTGCATAATCTAGCAATATCATTATTTTTTCTAATATTTCCAAAACATGATATTACTTTTGCTTTTTTAGACATTATATCATCTGTAAGATCTATAGCATCGATATTGATAGCCATTTAAGAGGCAAACACTTTAGCTTCCTCATAAATAAACCATTGTTTTTGTCTACCATCTGGGTATTTAAACTCTGCCATTTCCTCTTCAGAATAACAATATGCAGCAGCAGCAAAAAAGCCATTATTTACTACACATACTAATCCTTCAACCCACATGTCTGGTTCAGGAACACTTTCAGCACCTGCTTTTTCTAAAGCACTTGTTTTTTCTGCAAAAGAAGCTCCTAAGTCTTCTCCATTGATTCTATTTATGTATTTTCCCATTTTACACGCGTTTTTTTAAAGTTTCTAATTCTCTGTTAATTCTTGAGATGTTGCCATCAGTTAATTTAACAGTTTCACCTGATTTATTAATTTTAACTCCAGTATCTAACTGGGCTTTTAAACGAGATAATACTCTCGCTCTTCTGAGTTTTTTTGGTACTCCACCACTAGCATTTTGTGCCATATAGCTTCTTAGTTTATTTACTCTATTAGAATGAGGCAGGGAATAGAGCTTTTCCTTTTCGATTTGCATGTCTAGCCTCATTTATTATTTAAAACACTGAATAATTATCGTTTTCACGTATTTTTTGTAGTTTTGCTATATCTTTTATTCCACTTTTAAAAAGCTCTATCTCATCTCTTGTAGCAAATCTCCATTGGTGTCCTTCCATGTATACATAATTTCCATATTGTACACTAGTACCGCCACTAACATAATTAACTTTATGCATCAAGCCTATTTTAGCTGATGAATAAGAGTCTCTTCCAGTTCGTACAACTATATCTCCAATTTTCGCAAAACGTGACATTATGACATGATATTTATAAACGTCTCAACAAGGTACAATTTTGGAAAAAAAGTAACCTTGATCGCATCTAATATATGATGGAAAAACATTATAATACCAATTAAAGCACCTAATACTCTACTAGAGTAATAAGTAACTTCTTCTATAGTAGGAGCATTGTAACCACTATCAATATATCTATCTCCAAATACTTTACTATAGTTCCCTTCTTCTGGTTTATCTTTAACAGTTACTACTCTTGGTATAATAATAAAACCTAAGATAAAAGTAATGATAGCTAAACCTACATAGAACCATGCACGCACAGCTTCAAACATTAAATACTGTTGAATTACTATCGGTGCTTCTGCTACCAGCATGTCCGTACCTGTTTTTATTCCTTCAGCAAGTTCTCCTACATATTGTATCATAAGCTCTTCAAACTTATTATGTTCAGATTGATTGTTGTTACTTTGGGAATATGAAGTATACCCCATTGTAAACATTAATAATATTAATATTATTCTTTTCATTTTAAGACATTTTAAATTTAATTATTAATAATAATATAAGCATACATACAAATCCTATAAATGCATATGTAGCTATCTTCATACTTGTTTTTTTACTCATTTTAATTCCAATTTTTAGAGCTGTATTTTTCAAACAACTCTGGCCACGTATCCATTATTTTACGTTTATTGTTCATATCTGCTTTATAAAATAAAACAGCTAGTTCTACTACAAAACTACCTCCATATGTAGTCATATTTTGAAGAGTAGCATGTCTCTCTTCTGCGGATTCAAATAAAAATTGTTTTCCCATCTTATTTAACCGTAATAATTAAAAATACAATAATCATCTAGTATTTTCTCTATTTCAGGAGCTCTAACTGGTCCCTTATTGCTTTTAAGATATAATCTAACCTCGTCTGTTCTAGCGAATCTCCAATTTATACTGTTATCTCTATTATAACCTGGATATCTTTTACCATTACAATGTAAAGTTTCATCTAAACTATCTTGTTGATAAATAAATCCAATAATTGGATTACTTATTAATCCATATAATCTAGATACATCTGTAATAACAATAAACTGACCATCTCTAAATTTAGTAGGCTTTCTTTTTTGTCTACTATACATCAGATTTAATTTTATATAGTGAATGAAATGTATATTTTACCCAGTCTCTATCATTTCTACCAAGTTTACTCTTCTTATTAATAACAAGTTTATACTCTTCAATAATATCAACATCAGGACGTATCCTTGGTGTCTTCTTTCTCATTGCATAAGGATCATACATACTTGCTTCCATTGCTAAATCTTTAAGTCGTTTAGCTTGTGGAGATAATACTGATTGTTTTCTTGGTTCAAATTTCACACCCTCAACAACAACAAGCTGTTCATGTCTAAGAGCTCTTAATTCTCTCTCAGCATTCATAGCACCCGCCTTACCAGCACCTACTATAATCATCTTAGGGTGCGACTCCCTAGCTATGTCTTGTATATTTTTTTCTTCTTCTTCCATTATTGATGATATATTTTAATAAGATTCGCAACTAGAAAATTAATAACTATTATAGCAATTATACCAGTAATATAGATTACCATAAGTAATGTGGTATCTTCATCTACTAGTAGAATAAGAGCTTTTCGTACAATATACATCATTGCTAACATGATTATTATTATTATTACAATAGTTATTATAGTTTTTGCTATCATGGTTTATTTAATTTAGTTTTAAAACAAAAAGAGTTCTTACAATTAAGCAAGAACTCTCTTTTTAGTAGCTAACTATGTCGGTGTTAGCCATTTTTTCCGTGTTACGCAGCGATTCTAAATCCCTGAGTAGCATTCATGTTTATAACTTTTACAGTTACTTCTATCGAGCACCTAGCAATTCTCCTTATTACTCTGTCAAAAGCCAAACCATCCCCGTAAACGTAGCACAAACTTTTATTGTTCTGACAACACTCTAACAAGGCTTTAATTTAAATGGCAGGTCGCATCTGCTGATATATCCCATCTTATCGTGGGTGAGTCTAGTGTTATTTCACTACGTTAAATTTACCTGGTATAGTTATTATGTAGCAAGCCACAAATAACTATTATACTCTATCGTTCAAGACACTTCTGCCATTAAAGAACAATCTTTCTATCTATCTTCGCTTATTACACGAAAATGTCCAGGATTAGTACGGCGAGGGTCTGTAGCACGCCAAACAGCTACAGAATTATACGAGTGATTTAAGGCCTACTCGTCCCAAGAGTGGAGATGCAGGGATTCGAACCCTGGTCCACAGCACTGAGTCATCACACTAAACAGTGTTTCGATATTCTCTTCAATAATACTAAATATTATACTATATTCTTTGCTTTAATAATTAAATATTTACTTGCTAATTTTAATAGAGTACCATTATTTAACATTTGCTTATATTCCTCCTTTACTTTAACAAAATAATATACTCTGTTGGAAGCAGGTAAAATTACTGCAGCATGTGTGTTATAATAAAACATATCACTATCAAAATCATCTAAAAATTTAATGATTCTTCCAGGATATGCGTCTAATACATCCTGTATTGTAAGCTTATTTAATTTAGCCATGATTAATATTTAATATCTAAATCTTTTAGTAATTCATCTAGATTTTTATTATTAGTTCCTTCTATTTGCTCTTCAATAATACTTTTTAACTTTTCTTTGAAAGCTTTAGTATTTTTATTAAACTCTTCAGCAAGTTCATACGCTCCTAAAATGAACGCTGTTTCTCCTTCTGAATATTCTTGATCACCTCCTTCAATACTTGAGGAAATAGGAAGTAATAACTCTTCTAAAGCTTCAGAAAATACTCTAATAAGCCCCATTCCTTTAATAACAAGAACAGGATCAGCTTTAAGAACTGTATAATCTGCCTTTTTAATCATTTCTAATTGTTTACTTAATGCTTCATTCAAAGAATCACAAATAACAAATTGATTTCTTAAATCAGTCTTAATAGTTACTTTCATTTCTATAGTAGCCATACTTTATTATTTAAAATTAGATACAAAATGGAAATAAAATCCTCCATAAGTCACAAGCCCATCAATCATACCCCATACTTTGATACCAATATCATTGGCTTTAGGAGTTTTTGGGTCTTTACCATTTAATACAAGGATTTTACGGCCTTTAATATAAGCATCATGCTTTTTACCAATTGCTCTAAGAGCAGTGTTCTCTAATTCCTCAGAGGACATTTCTTGTTTACTCATTTTTTTAATTTATATAGATTAAATAATTTCTTTAACATTTTCTTTGCGTTATGCATTCTACCTAACACTGTATTAATTTTTTCGCCTTTAAACTCTGCTATCTCTTTAAAACTTAAGTTATCAAAATAATAAAGTTTAATAATTTCTTTTTGATCATCAGTTAATTTAGTAATTAATTTCTTTAATATATAAAGATTAGAATCAACTATAACATCTTCTTCAACATGTTCTTTAATATCATAATTTGGATATTTATCTATTGATACTATTTTAACACGATTTTCAATACGTCGTTGGTCCATTAATAGATTTTTAGCTATTCTAAATAACCAAAATACTAATGATCCTTGTTCTTCGTACTTATCTTTATTTAATACAGCTTTTAATAATGCTCGTTGAACAATATCTTCAGCTATATCTTTATTATAAGCTACATAAGGAAGTATCATTTTAAATACCTCCTTTCTGTATGTTTCAACATTATTTTCAAAGTCTTTCACATTAAGGCTCTTTAAATATCTCTTGTAATATACCGACACATTCGAGAGATATATCTATCTCTTTTATCTTTTGAATAGCTTCCTCATCAGTATCAGTTATTTCAGGGCATATTCTAAACCCTGCAACAACAATATTAACAAGCAAATCTTTTATTTTATCAGTTTTAAATAATTTCTTATCTTCTTCTGTTAGTTCCTTGTAATGATCCTTCTTTACTTTACTAAAATCATACCCTTTAGAGTTATTACCCAAAGTTCTAAATTCATTTTGTAAAGCTGTGTATAAATTTTCAATCATTATCTTTATTTCTTTTGCCTTTTGTATTAGTAAAATTGTCATGGATGAACCCAGCTATAATAAGTATAAAACTTAAAATATAAGACCCAAACATAAAAAATATTGCTAAAAAGACTATTACTTCTATCATATTTATCTTGTTAAGTACATAATTATTCCTATTCCTCCGAATATAAGTACAAATATAAAGAAAGGTAAGAATACATATAAGATGGACTCTTTATCTCTTAATTTCTTAGGTTGTAATATTCTTATTAAAACAGATATAACACCAGCAAACACTAATGCTGATGTTATTATCTTTAAAATAAAAAAACCCATTAATTTAAAAGACCTTTCAAAGCTTCATTTGCTTTTATAGGATTTATCTGTATATAATTACTCATTATCTCAACAATTCCATCATATATTCTGTTAATCTCATCAGTAAAAGCCTGTAATTCTGCTTCACGATCATCAGGGTGTATAAATTTAGCTTCACCCATTAATTCTTCTATGATTTTATTACATTCAGTAGATAGATCTCTTGTTGTTTTCTCTTCAGTTATGAATTCTTTCATGCTAATAATATCTTCAGAGTTTAACTCTGCTAATAAATCAGTTGCTCTCATAGCTTTATTTATATTGAATAAACACCATAGTACTATCTGTTGCCAGAGCTTCTATAGCTTTTAGTTCTTGTTTATCAATAAACTCTTTCTTTGGATAATATACAAATACTTTACCCATAGTCTCAATTTGACCGTGGTTTTGCAAGTATTCATAACTCCAACTCTTTCCTTTAGGTATACTATAATATATTGTTAAAACAAATAATATAAAAATAGCTCCTAGTAATCCTCCTTTAATATGGTTTTCTGTTATCATGGTTTGTTTATTTAAATATTAATTATATTCCCCAAGACTTCTTAGTATAATGCCCAAGTGCATGCCTTACGGCATCCTTATCATTTGCATAAACTAAAAAGCCTCGATATTCTTGATCACTACCTTTAGTTTTCCAAAGATAAAATATAACTTCTTCCTGATTATGCATGAAATGATGTTCACCAGGATTTATATAAAGTTTATGTTTGAAACTAAATATATCATACCCAATTTCTTTCTCAAGTCTGCCATGAAGGTATGTTCCTTTATAGCGGTTATCATCTTCAAACTCATCATCCTGCATTGATATTATATCAACAGTTTGAAATAGATTCTTTGACTCTGTTGTACTATTCTCTATTAAATAGTTACAAAGTTTACAAGTAGTTATTGTGTTGTCCGCGATTAAGAATCTTTCCTCACAGCAATCACATTTTTTGTTGTACATATTGTTAAATCTTAAAGCCCCATTTATAGCATGAGGCAGGCATTTTATAAAATTTTAAAGCCACTGATATTCTTCAATTCAATAGCTTTGTACTCTTCACCGTTCAATATTCTTTTACCAAAAATACTCTTGTCAATAAAGGTATTCTTTTTAACTGATATTGATAATTTATCTTTACTCACTTTGTGCGTTACAATGTCTTTGATGATAAGCTGTCGCACAGGGTTTATCATCATTAATTTAATGTCCATGGTTTAAATTTAATATTAATATTAATAACTATTCTCGCACTATTGCTGGACTTACTCCAGACATTAGCCCCATTTCTTGTCAAGGAATCTCACCTTAATAGAATTCAGCAAAAGAACCAGGCTGTTCAATACAACCTGACTGTCCTTTTACTGAAAAGATACTTTATACTTTCTTAAGGCATAAAGAGATACTGATAATAAACTATTACATTTATTATATCAACAGGCTATATCTTCCTGTATCTGTAGTCATGATCCTTAAACACTACAGCTTCTACTCGACATAATCTAATCTTTACGATGATTAAACTTTGCGGCTCATATGAAGAATATTCACCTTTTACACTCCTCTATTATTTGAATGTCTAAATTCATAAATAATAATTAAAAGAACACACTAAGATTGTCTGTTGGAGTGTCTTTTATCAACAGCTCAACATGTTCTTTTAATCATTACTATAATAACCACAAGATGGGCTTCAATGCCAACTCTTATAGAAACTATGCCCATCAAGGGTCTTTCGTCTTAAGCAATCCAGGTTAAGACTTATGTGTCTGGGAAGCGGATCAAGCTTCTTTAGTTTATGCACGCGATCAACTGTGACTTCCATTGTCTTTCCATCAATAGTTTTATAATAAGAGAGGAGTGACAAGCCTTCCTCTCTTTAAGTGTAAATAGTCAATTTAACATCTTAATAAAACCATGAAATCTAAGTCTTGCCACTTAGTGATATCTTCAATTATAGCTTTGTAACACTCAAGGTGAAAATTTATCTATAAAAGTAGTCTTTTGGTGAAAATTTACCTACTTAAGACTAAAATGTTAGGTAAAACAGTGCATTTATACTTTCATTACCGCTGACTAACGGATAAAGTAAAGGGCCCAACCCGAAGATTGAACCCTTAAGGGGAGTCTTTGTCTTATACTTTTTCAAGTACAAGGGTACGCATTGGAACTGCGCCTTCGATTAGTCCTTCTTTGCCAGTGCAGCCATCCAAGATGCTTTGTGGGCAAACCCATTTTGCAAAGATAAATTCAGTGTCAGCATCAACAGCATCTGCTTTTGCTTTGTTCAATTCATCGCGATATGCTGTATAAGCACTTCTTGCATAACGATCTTTCTTGTTACTGTCCTGTAAATTTGGAACATCAATAACTTTGAATTTGAAAGAGGCATCAAATTTAACATCACCGTCATTCTTTGCGGTATCAGATAACATTTTAGTCATCTTTGTTAATTTGTTATTCTTTTTCAATGTTGCATTTACAAACTGCCCAATGCTAAGGTTTACTAAAGAAGAGTCTGATTTCTCAAATAACAATCCAACTCTCCAGTTGTTCTCGTTACTTTTATCAAGGATATCAGGCTCATTTTCAGTACCTCTTGGGGTATTTAGTCTGTTAAATGTGATAACTTCGTTCTTGAATTTTTTTGGGTCAAGATTTCCCAAGTATTCCATATTTTGCATTGATTGCAAAACGTCCAGTTTAAAAATAGCTTCTGCCATGTTTTTGAATTTAATTTACTTTTATTTAATATCTTTTTGATAGTAGGATATCAGCCATAAAAAGCGGGAGCATCTCGAACGGACACTCCCTTGTACTATTATCCTTGTTGAAGGTCAATATCTTCAAACAATTTACTAGCTGTAGATTTTGTAACTTTGTTGTAAACTCCTTGTATTACAGGGTAAATTGCTCTTTCGAAGTCTGACCCATAAGCAGCTACAACTGTAAGAGGGCTAGTTTTAAATTCTTCTTTAACATCACCTTCTAATCCTTGTTTGATACTATTATCTAATAACATTTTTAAAGTTACTATTTCAACAATTGTTAGCTCAACATGAGCTCCTGAGATACCTGATGTATGTATCGTATTAAATCTTCCTTTCATGGTTTAAATTTAAGGACTTACACTGTTATTTGTTGGGAAACAGTACACCCATGTGTAATTCATTACAGGCAATTACAAACCTGGCGACCCGAGCTTAAATAGAGCGGGAGCGCTAAAATATGTTAAGGACAAAAGAGAAGCTTTTTCTTTTTTTGGGGAGGGTTGGCGAGGTTGGACCCCAAAAAAAATGCACCATACCGAGGAACGAATATGGTGCAAAAGGAACTTTATGAAACAGGTGTGATGACTATCTCACATGTTTTGTAAGGTTCTGTTGACGGCTTTTTCCACTTCTTAGTGGTAATAAGTTGTCTAACATTTGGGTTGAACTTGAAGAAATCTGCGAGCTCGCGTGGCGGATCTTGTTCAATATTAACCCAAGTATTCTTTAGCTCTGTCAACTCCGTGTAGGCGTTGATAGGATAAAGAACTTTTCCAGTGAAGTCTAAAACGTCCTTGACTTTTAGAATTTCAATGGTAAATAAGTCTGTTTTGCTGATAGTGTCTATCAGGTTAACAGGCTTTATTTTTAGTGCATTGGTTTTACCTTGAACAGCTGTGAAAGCTAAAAACGATGCTAACGTAAAATCAATCATTTTAAATGATTTAGTATCTAGAAAATGTAGGCGATGCTGTGCAAGCCACTTTTCTCGATCATCGCTCTCCTCCACATACTTGGGTGGAGTAGAGTCGATAAAATTAAGAACTAAGTTCTCTAATTCAGTGCTTTGGAGCAGTGCTCCGTTCTTGGACGGGGCAGTAGCCTCCAAATCCTTTGTTTCAAATCCTTTCATCTTGAAATGGGTTTTAAATTAATATTAAATTGACTAATTTAAGTTAAGGACATAAGAGAAGCTTATGCGTTATGCATAACATTGAGGCACGAGATGTGCATAATAGATGAGGCGTGAGGTACGAACACCGTTGGAACAAGCGAACACCACCACCCTGTATGCATGTGGTGAGCGCAGTGGTTGGCTGGGACATCGGGCTTTTAGGGCGATAAGAAATGAGATACTCTCTCCCTTAGGGGTAGGAAATATTAAATAAGAAATAAATTCTATGATTATATAATATAGCCTGTACCCCCTCCCTCTATAAATAATTCATTTATATATGACGAAGGCCTACCCAACTTTTTGTGTGGAATTCATTTTCCCACACGTTTTGGGCGGGGGGTCGCAGACATAGTGTATCACTACGCCCGTCACTTCCAGCTAAAAAAAAGGGTGGGGGTTAATATAAAAGTCCCTTTCTACGGAACTTAAGCCCAGTTCTGGCAACTCGAGTACCTTGGGTAGTAATGTCTCTGGGAGCGCTGTTATCATTTGCAGCGAAAGTATTAAGCATATGTAGGATTTGTTCATCACTATAAACTCTAAATAGATCTTCATGATATGATCCTTTTACTTTATCAAGCATTTCTTGTGTAACTATTTCACCTGGTTCAAATCCACCTACATATCTAATGTTCATAAGTCTAGGGTATACCTCTTCTGATTTATCTACATAGTCAAGTAATTGAGCATTGATAGAACCAACGTTAACATTGACAGAATCTATATCACTTTGGATACTGCTATTCCCTGTAGTGTAAGCATAATTTCTTCCCCATCCTTTTCCTATATAACCAGCACCAGGCCCATACTTCTTTTTAAGTTTTGTGTTTACATCTGATCTAAGTTTAGAATCCTCTGGTAAATAAGGTATGTAAAAATCATCTAACCCAGAGGCATGAGTAAGCTCGTGGGAAAGTACACTACCAATTTGAGACTTAGCCGTATTATTAGTAACAACCACAGCATCTTTATCTCCTATAAATTGTCCTTTTAATGTCTTACTATTACTTAGATAATTATGATGTGATCTATCAGATGCGCTTGAAGTATTAAATAATTCTGTAGCGGTGTCTTTAGAGTGGTTAGGATTAGTAGTATTAATATATATTTTAGTTCTGTTTAAATTATCAAGACTCCCCTGTATTATTTTATCAGCTTTCTCCCCAGTATAGTTAGTTCCAGTACCAAACAATTTTGTAAAAGAATCTATTGGAGAAGGCCCTATATTATTCTCAAGTCTTCTTTTAAATTCAGGATCTTTTATCCAGTTATCTAACCAATCTTGTGCACCGTCTGTATCATATAAACCTTCCTGTACCCCAGGGCTATTATAATAACTACCATAATCCTCACCATATTTATAATAATGCTTTATACTTTTAACAGCTTGAGAGAGTGCTACCATTTTACTAGATATAGCTTCCTTTTTTTTAGGGTCTTTAGTATGCCTAAGTTCCTCATTCAAAGAATCATATGATTTTTGGATTGCTTTAAAATCATATTTAGTTTTATCTTCTGTAGCTAGACCTACCTGTGCTTTTCTTACTCTATGTCTGTTGTATATTAATGCCATATTATTTTTTATATAGGATTCCTCCTTTTTTCTTCTTATTAAAATAAGCTGCACTAGACCCAACTATAGGCAGCATGCTCATGATCTTTTTAGTCTTACCCATATTGTAGTTATTACGGTATCTAAATAAGTTGATCTCATTTCCTTTTTCTTCTATAGATAATTTGTTCTCACCCAAGAAGGTTTCTCTAATAGTCTCCCATGTATCATCTAGTACTTCTTTTTCGATAGGTTTTCCAGTAAGTTCAGGTGGATTGAATGGACCATATTTTGCATCAAGTCCTCTATTTATCTCATCCGCCTTATCTTTAAGGGCCTGGGGAACAGCATCGTCATACTCAAGTCTAAAGTTATTATCACCAAGTTTCACTACAACTTCATCGTACTTACCAGGTTCCTTTTTAACCAATAAGTTTTTAAAGTCTCTTTCTATATGCCCACTATGGTAAACAGCTTTTGTCTCTATCTCACCCTTACCAAATCCTCTACCAGATCTATCTGTGGAACCTGAATAAGAATCTTCCAGGCTTACATTTATAATATGTTTTTCTTCAGGATTTATAATCAGTCTGATATTAGCTTCTTTTGCAAACTTTGGTCTATTTCCAACACTTAGGTCTACTTTACTTAAAGGCTCTGAAGAGAATGAAGATACCAAGAACTCGTCTCCTAGGTTATTAGCCCTATTATATAAAAGCTTAATATCATCGATCATCACACTTAAATTCTTTTTAGTATATCCTCCTACCACACTATACAATTGCTTCCCATGTTTATTTAAAATTTTAGGGTTGTAATTAACTAGTCCAGCCTTCTTTAAAGCCTCAACACTGGCTGCCATCTTAGCATATCTTTCATTATTATACATGAAATGATCGTGCATATCAATGTCAAATTTATTACCAACATATTTATCTTTTAATTCTTCGTATGTTTTAATCCTATTTGATTTACTTTGTAATACCTCATTAACATGCTTTTTAAAGTTTGGGCTATGTAGGTTTAAATGCATTAATTTTTCCTGTATTATTGGGTCAATAGTTTTATAGTAAGAGTCTTGTAGGTACTTTTCATTCTTAATATAATCTGGGTATTTATTTATAGCGTCCTCAACCTTAGGGTAAAAGTAATCACCACTGTTTAAATAATAAGAATCAGGAATATGGGATATTCCTAAATCGTATAAGTACCCAGGAGAATTAGATTCCATTTCCGCAAAACTTTTATTATATCTCTTACCTCTCTCTATTTTTTCTAATAAAGATTTCTCAAAAGTAGTCATATCCATACCTTTAGATATAAGATATTGTGCTGAAGCAAATGCTTTTTTAGGCTCCCCTGGCACCACTTTCATAATAGTAGATACAGCATCATCAAGATGTTTTATCTTATATATCATTTGTTGGTATTTCTGAGGGTCAGTCATTTGTAAAAAAGCCATATCTGTAATATCTATATTATTTCTTTCATAAAGATCATACAAAGAATTTTCTAAGAGTCCAAACTCATGGGCTTTCTCCCCAATCTTCATTTTCAACATACTATGAGTGGTAGCAAATTCAGCTCTAAACCCTTTATACACATCTTTTATAGCCTCTTTATTTATAACTTTTTTACCCTCTAGTTTTTTTAGAATAGCATATATACCTTTGGTACCAAATGCTTGTTCATGATACCCAGTACCAACATCCAAAAATCCAGAATCATACACAGCACTTGCTATTTTATCATATATAATATCACTTACTTTATTACCTTCCTGTATTGATTCCTTTACTCTACGCCCAAAATTAATCTCATTAAATCCTTCTATTCTTGAATATAAAGGTCTATATCTATCCTTCATCTTCTCCACCACGACAGCCTTAGCTATCTCTGAATTTTCCCTTGGAGTTTTATGTATATCATATGAAAATGACTCAAGTGCTTCTGCAACTACTTTCTGATCTTTTCTATGTACCTTATCTAACACATGGGTATTAATAGTAAGTTCATGAATAATTCCAGCCTCCTTTTTAGCCTTAAGTAGTTTATTAGCTTTTTTAAAATCAGTAATTGTTCCAACTAACTTCGAAGTCTCTAAAGTTCTGGCAGCTTTAATTACTTTTTTAACTTCCCCAATTCCAACAATATTTAAAGGGTCTAATAAAGTAGAAGCAACAACATCATCATGCTTAGTTCCAGTAATCATATCACCCATAGAGTAATCTCCACCAGTTAAAAGCTTGTCAGCCACTACTTTACCTACATTAGATACAATTTCTAAAGGAGCAAGTACTCCCATAGCATTACTAAATGAAGCCATTTTAGGAGATTCACTAGTTTCTTTAATTTTATTAACTTTTTCTAAATCAGAATATTCATCATCTTGAACATATGTAGCTAGATTATTACTAAGAGGATTAAATGAAGAAAGACTTTGTTTAAAATCTTGCCATAAAGAAGGTTGAAACTTAGCCTGAGTAGCTATTAGTTCCTGCTCTTCTTTAGTATACTTATTTAACCATTCCCCACGAGATATAAAAGCCCTTGCTCCTCGATAATCTATACCCTGTTTATCACGATATTCCTTTCTTTCCTCTTTTGTATCAAGAGCCATTATTGCTTCATAATCCTTACTACGTTTGGTTTCAAGTTTAACAAGAGCATTAGCAACATATTTATTTCTTTCAGCAATCCAATGGTCTTTTAAAGCCCATGATTTCTTTTTATCTATTAATTTTTTATTAGAATATTTATTATATACAGGTTTAAATGGGTTAAGCTCCTCATACTCAGCCATTAGAGTATTAAGCCTAGACCCCCTCCCAATAACAACCTCAGGTAAAACTTCTACCTTATCATTTTCTGGAACAACATCCCCCTGTTGAAACTTTCTATATTTATAAATTAATCCCATTAATAAAGTAATTTACCTTTTTCTTTTATAACAGTTCTTAAAAAGTTATCTTTAGGAGCAGCACTGTTAAAACTACCTGCATTTATTCTACTACTAGATCCATATAAATCAAATGTAGGCTCAATTTTACCAAGTTCAGTAGGCAATTGCATCCAACCTTCATTAGGTACATATTCCTGAACTATTTTCTTTCCTGTAAAAGGGTGTTTAATAATTCTTCTGGTAGGTAATGATTTAAATGCATTAGCTTCAGCACCTCCTCTAAACTTAATACTACTAACTGGAATCTTAGCATGCCTCATACTTATAGGTTTCTTCAGTACTTTAACAATTCTAGGAACAGTTTTAAGTAATTTAGCAGGATTACCGACAAGTTCAAGAGCGCCTAAACCAAAAGCACCCCTTTCACGGTTTATATCATCTTGAGTCTTTAGCCTATAAGCACCTGTACTAGGATCAAACGCATAGTTATCTGGGTTTTTCCTGTCTATAGGGTTTAGTTCTACTATTTCTGGGGCAGCTTCTGTTTTATCTATAAACACCCTACCTTTTTGAGCCTTTTCAACTCTATTATTGTTCTTTTTATAAAATAAACTCATATTATATACTATTATTATTATTTTTATTATTATCATAAACAGCTTTACCTACAACTACAGGTGCAACGCCATAAGGGGTCACATTCATCAGCTTAGCAAAGGCTTCAGGGGATTTAATAAAGTTATGATATCTTCTAAAGGTAATAGCACCATTTTCCTGCATCATACTTTTAATCATATTAGGACTAATAACATCAGTGACATTATTAATAAAACCAAACTTCTTCAACTCATCTCTCATATTAGTTCCAACAAAAGACATAACTTCCGTAGGTTGAGATATATACTTATAATCTTCATTTAAACTACTACCACCAAAGACACTTCTAAGCATCTCATCCATAGGATCTTCTTCAACTTCTTTAAGAGCATCCTTGATAAGCTGTTCATATTTAGGACCAATTCTATGCCCACTAATATTAGTAAGATGTTTTAATTCATGAGAAACTGTAGTAAATAAGTCTCCCCTATCTGCAATAACTGGTTGATTAACCATTACTTCCCTTAAAGAATGGTCAGCAACATCATTAAATTGTTTTCTTTGAAATAAATTAGGATAAGGCCCTTCAAAGTTTGTACTAAATGACCCAGCTGTATTACTATTAGGATGAAACTTAACTTTAATCTCGTTCATATCAAACTTATTCAACACATGTAAACCATCTGTAGCAATAGGATTACGCTCAAGTTCAGCAAGTTTATTATATATAGCAAGATTAGCAGGTGAATTAGCCAAATCTCTATATTTCACACCATCAGCAACAGCCTCTTTTTTAAACTTATTCTTAACCCCTAAGAAAGTCACAAATTTCTCTGCTTCGTCATCAATCCCCATAGGACCCTTAGGTGTACCTACACCAGCCATTGGGTTAACAAGCTCATTAGCAACGCCTGCTACAGCACGGATCGGAGATCCACTGAAGGTAGACGCTGGAGCGAACCCTACTGCGAGAGCAGTATTTATAATTGCCGAAGGCAACTTTGAACCACCAAGTGATAGCATTGCTTTAGCTTTATCATTGATACTTAGGTTACTATACTTTATTTTATTGTATTCAAGGCGTTCTTCAGGACTAAATTTACCTAGTGTTTCTGGTTGTTCTAGTAATTGAAGTAGTTTTGCACCTATTGGAACATCTCCAAGTACATCTTCTGTGTATTGTTTATCTGTAGCTACTTGAATTGGAGTTCTATTATCCTGTCTTACCTGTGTCTGAGATTCATCCTGTAAATTACGTACTCTTTGCTCCTCATTACGCTTACTGGTAATGTCATAAGTCTCATAACCAGGTTCTTTTCTAACGATGGTCCCTAATTGAGCTTTTATAGCAGGTGATTTTTTATATAGTAATCCCATTTATTATTATCTTGAAGGAGTGAATGGTTGAATTGGTTTAACAGGAGCTGCTTTAACCGCCTCTTGTCTTTTAAACTGTACTGTAGGAAGAGGTTTTTTAAAATTAAAATTAAATTTAGGGTTATCTTTCCTCAGCCGAGTTTTTTGATCATATGTTAAATTAGTATTCTTGTTATACTGTGACCCAGGGGTAATACCAAAGGTACCACTTTCTGTAGTAGATACTCTAAAGCGATCATTCTTAGGTTTATAATGTCTAACTCCATTTTCATCAGTAACTATCTGATCCTGCCCATGACTACCTAGATTAATTCTTCTTGATAAAGACCTGGAGTCGCGAGTACTATCTATATGCTTATATAATGCATCCAGTACAGAAGCCCCAGGCTTATTAAATTCTATCTTATTCCCTCGAGAATGATTTTTATTAAACGCTCTTATTTCAGCAATTTCATTATCACTTAGTTCTGAGTGTTTGATCATATCCTCTGTAGCTGCGTTTGATCTTAAATTACTTGTAGTAAAAGACCCTTCATCAAAAGAATAGTTCTTATAATTATTTTTCTTAGCTACATTGTACATTCTAACCCCAATACTTGAGCGTCTGTTAGGAACTGTAGTAGTATCTAATTTTTTAGTAGGATCCCCGTGGTTATTTCCGTAAAGTAGCATAAATATTATATTTTAATGTATTAATCTTCCGTTAATATAGTATCCTCCTTTAAGTTTTGGATTCATTCTATTAATCTCTGTTCTAATGTTAGCATGATTCTCAGCAGATCTATATGCACCAGTAGCTTCGAATTGAGGGCGCCCGTTACGTAAACCTCCAGTTTGTTGTACATGTCTATTATACCTACCTACATCATATCGTACAGGAGCAGCTCCACCAGTTGGGCCTAACCCAGATTGTTGGAATTCTTCTCTAGTCATTTCATTTCCAGGGATAACGTTATCTTCTGGAGCTATTGCTATAGTAGAACGGTTCGCAGTTGGTGCTACTCTAGTAGCTTGTACAGCTCTATTCGCTTGTACAGTTCTTGGGGCTTTAGGATTAACTTCCATAGGACCTCCCATTTGTTTTTTAATATATGTCATAATTATTAATGTTTAAATTCTTTATAGAATGTTTTCTTTTTACTCTTTACTAATTTATTACCAGAAGATTTTTTAGTTCTGATAAGTATATCTTTTTTAATCTCTTTACTTTTTCTTTTTACAGCTTTTTTTAAATCTTTACTTTTATCTGGGCTAGAATCTCTTTTAATATGTCTTGGTACGCCATTATATACTGTTCCACCAGCTTGCGCTTTAATAGCTTTTTCTTTTCTAAGCGTCCATTCACTTGTGTCTATTTGATCTTTTTCAGACAGATTTTTAAACTCTGTGCCTGGGCTTCTAAATAGAAATGGAACTATATAGTCTAAAGAGTTTAAGTTATCTTTTTCTATCTCAGATATTTTATTATTTAAGTTCTTTATATGCTCATTATTCTTATACACCTTTCCAAAACTATCTCCAACCCAACCTTTATATACATCTTGGATAGTAGATATACCTTTTAGATAATTAGTTAAAGGTATTTTAGTAGAGTAATGCATATGAACTAAAGCAAGTTTGGCCTGGTCTTCAGCACTTAATTCTCTTATATCTTTTGCATTTAATATAGTCTCAAAAGATTTTTTATTAAGTTTGTATTTTTTAATAGTATTCCTAATACGCTGTTTATCAGTAGTAAAGGCATCGTTAGTAAGTTGAAAATACCCTTTAGCAGACGATAATGGCTTACCAGTCTTTTTACTTATGCTTGCACGTATATTTTTACGCCTAGTTTCAGCATATGATACAGTTCCTAAAAGCTTTAGAAAATCTACATATTCGTCTGGATCATTTCCTCTAAGTATTGTAAATAGGTCATTTAATTCTGAGCTTCTTGCCGTAGCTAGTCCTTGTTCATTAGGTCCTAAAGGTTTAATAACATCATCTATAATAGGAAGTCCTTCTATATCTTGACTCACAGCTGGAGGGCCCATTGAAAAATAATCCTTTGGAATCTCCTTGGGGGTATTATCTAGGGGGCCTGACGGCAGATAAGTATTCTTATATAGATGGTAACCACCTATTTGTAACTTCCTGACATTGTTGTTGTTATGATATATTAAAGCCATTCTTATTTTTATATTAATGCATACAGGTATATAATACTAAAAAATATCCACTTAACTGTTGTTTTACCTCATTTTTTCTTTTGGGGAGGAGCACTTGTGCGAGGGGTTTTTATAGGCAAAAGGTCAGGCCAGCGCAGTAAGCGAGCACGGTCGACCTTAACGGAGAGAGGAGTACACGTGTGTGCTACGGTTCTTTGGGAAGAGGTTGCCGTCCCTGTATATGTAGTCGCCTCTGTAGGGTGCATAAACACTGGGGCTAACAAAAATATAGCGGTAAAATATGACACTTATAGCGGTAAAATATGACACTTTTTTACAATAAAGTGCTAAAAATTTAGTATTATGTATATACACTTTTTAATATGACAGAAAATAAAGTAATTATAGGTAGGATTAAACAATTGTTTGCCTACACTCATCGAGGAGACGATAATAATATGACTGATATGGGAGTGCACGCTAGAGTGCCGTTAAAATTTAGGAACAAGTTAAGTAGTAATGAGCTATTTGTACTTTCTTTTATAGAGATTCATCAATTTATGGATAAAAAAGCTATAATAAAGAGTGCACTTAGACGTCCTATGCCTATAAAGATGTTTGTAGCAGTATTAAACATATCTGAGAAATCTATTAGAACTGTACTAAATAGTCTTAAGCAAAAAGACTTTATTAGTGAGGTAATTACTTCTGACGGTAAAAAGAAATCCTACATAAGTAATATACGTAAGAAAGGAGTTAAGTATCAAATACTTACTTTAAAGTTCCTTCTACAACCTATTTTTTCTAAATTAACACGAGACTTCTTAATAAAAGTATTAATGATTGATAACGAAAGAATTTATAACCTTGGTAATATCGCTGAACTATGTAGACAGGTAGATATATCTAGGAACAGTTTAAAAAAAGTACTAGAAGAATTGGTAGGCCTTGGATTATTATATGAGGTTGAAGAAGGTATTTTTGGTATAAATATAAAGTTCATGTCAGAGACTTTAGATATAGCAAATTACCAAGAGATGATTGACATGAAAGTCGAGATATTTGATAAAGATGTTGAGATTCAAAAGCTTAGAGATGAGATAGTTGGATTAAAAAAAGAAATTCTGGCATTAAGAACTAGTAATGATAATATGAGTAGTAAATTTAAAAGACTAAATAAGAATATAGTGAATTTATAAATGATAATATGAAAAAAATGTTTACTTATATATTAAAGGATAAGAAGCTTAATATATATAAAATAGGAAAAACTACAAATCCTCCAAATAGATTTAGGGCGCTTTGTAAATTACCAGAGATAGTACCAATAGCGTTAATAGATGCTGACTATGAATCAGTCTTACATGAGATGTTTGATAGTAATAGAATAATTTTAAATGATAAAGTTGACTCTGGGAAAACTGAATGGTTTAAAAGTGGGGGTAAGTTTGATGAATTTATAGACGATATGGATCAAACTCTTACATTACCATATATGAGCCCGCATATACTTATAGATAAGTTAGAGAGCGTTGGAAAATTTAAAGTTTATGGGTATAATAGTGATTGGAAGTTTTCACAGATAGATGTGGGTAGATATATGGTAGGAACGCGTGTTTTAGAAGCACTGAATGTTATTAAAAATGGCATTGTACTCCCAGATTTTGAGAAATATGTAGACACATTCAACTCTAAAGTAATATTAAACGAAGAGGTAATTAAATATATTGTAGATAATTATGATGTGGGAATTACTGAGAAAGGAAATGAAGCTATTTTCAATGATATAAAAGATGAAAAGAGTATAATTACTAATATTAAATTTAAAAAAGAAAAAACTATCTTTATTATATTGATAAAAAATAGTATTATTAAGAAAGAAAATTACTTTTAATAAAAAATTACATAATTATGGCACGAGGTTTAATTTATAATAAGAATAAAATATACAAATTTCAATTAGGAGGGCGTACATTCAGTGGAAGATTAACACAACATTTTAAAAATCTTTTTGGAATAGGAGATACTTACTCTCCACCAGCAGTTACTCCCCCAGATGATTCTGTTTATGTACCAGATACTTATGGAGGTGCTTCTATTAGCAGCGAATCCGCGGGTGCCATTCCAGGAGTTTCACCAGAAGAAAGAGATCTTTATTATAATCACCCTTTTAGTAAACAAGGTTTACAAGCAGCAGAGGCTGGAGTATATACTACACCAGAATTTAAAGCTGACGCTACTATCGATATGCCAGTAAGTGTTGAAGAAGCTATTGCTGAAGCTAATAATCAAGATGATCGTAATAAAGAAGCAGATAAGATAGGAAGAATACAACAAAAATTAATTGAGTATGGATTTTTATCTGGGGATGGAGATGAAAAGGCAGATAAGATATTGGGTCCTAAGACAATAGCAGCTATGGCAAAAGTAGCAGCTATCCAAAAACAATTTGGAATAGAGGATGATGGTATTATAGGACCAGAAACATTACGTGAAATAGGTAAAGAAAAACTTAAAAATATATCCCTTAGTTTGAATGCTGGGAAATCAACTACAATAGATGATGGCGACGAGGTTGCACAAATGTATGCTAGTGTAGACAGAGCAGCAGCAGCTAGAGGAATAAGTACAGAAGATGCTATGAAAGCGTCTATGGGGATTACTCCAGAAACAGATGCTATGGAAGCTATAGTTAAGATGAAAGAAGGTAATCTTCCGTATCAAATACATAAAAAAGGAGGGCTTTTCTATAGATAAGAATAAGCTTGAAATAATGATAATGAAAATAAGAAAATATGTTAATAGACGACTCAAGGCCAGAGCTATATATAGATAATATAGAGTGCCAAAATCTGTCTTCGGATAAGGAAGTATTCTTTATAGAGGACGGGCATAAATATTATCATAAAGATGATATTGTAAATAATAAAATTATCCCTTTCGAAGATTCTAAATATAAGTTTAGATCTCCTACAGGTATTCTAGCAGAATTCAAAGAATACTTCGACACAGAATTTCAGGCTAAGAAATATGTAAAGAAACATGAGTTAGATATAACATGGGAAGAGCAGGCTGCTTTGTGGAAAGCAAAAGGAGATAAAGCTTCTGAAGAAGGTACTTTACTTCACGGCTATGCTGAAGCTATTTGGAATAAGTGGCCCATGGATACCCCTGATAATATCAAATCTAAATACGTGCATATAATGCATAAAGAGCTCTCAGCTAATAAGATACTAGCAAAAACTGAATTATTAGTATACTCTAGAATTTTACGTATAGCGGGGCAGGTAGATTTACTAATGAGAAATCAGGATGGAAGTGAGTATTATATTCTAGATTATAAGTTTATAAAGGCTCCTCTAGAAAGAAAAAGCTGGTTTAATCCTAGAACCAGGAAGTATAAAATGATGAAGGGCCCATTTAGTAGATTATATGATAGTAATTATTATCATTATAGTATACAAATGGAGTTCTATAGATATTTAATGGGTAATGTAGGTAAAAAAGTAACTGAAAAGAAGTTATTAGTATTTACACCAGAGAAATATGAAAGTATTGAAGGATACGATATAAAAATATGGGTTAGTAGCAAAGGTATATTACACGCTAGATACAAAGATTACAGAGGTAAACTTTACGATAGTTCAAAAGATAAAAAATACCTTGCGGGCCCTTTTAAAGTAATAGAAATATAAATATAGAAGATATGAATAATGTTGACAAAACTTACTTTATCCCAGGGGATACTGTAAAACTTAAGCACGCAATTGATAATGTACCTGAAATGGTAGTACAAAGCGTTGACAAACAAACTATTAGAAGTAGTACTGGTATTTTACTAGGTGTTACATGTATATGGTTTAATGATAATAAGGATTTACAGAAACATAGATTTAATACTAAGGATCTTAAAAAAATATAATTATGTTAAAGTTTACTATTCTAAATAATAAGATAGTACTCGATCCAAACATAATTCTTCTAGAGGAGCTGTCCGAATTATATACAATGACTGAGAGGGGTGAAAAACTTTTGCAGGTTATATATTATATACATTCTAGGGATATAGAAAATCCTTTTAGAGACTTAGATCAAAGAGTACTTGTAGAAAACGTAATAAGAGCTGTTTTTAAAAAGAGTTCTTTTAAAGAGTTGAACCTTACTGATAGGGAAACTAAAATGTATTACGCGGCTGAGACTATTTTCATAAAACATAATTTAACTTCAGAGGGGCGCCTAGAAAAGGCCATCGATAAAAAATTAGATGAAATATCTATAATGCTTAATGAAACAGTTCCTACGATAGAGGAGTCTGAGACTAAGAGTGGGGAAGTTAAATTCAGTACAAACCTTAATATAATCCTTAATTTATTTACTAAGATTGAGACAATCATGAAAAGTAAGTCAGTTCTTCAGAATGCTATTAGAAAGCAGGAAGGATCTGGTAGAATAAAAGGTGGAGGTACTACAAGTTTCAGAGAAATGGGTATTCTAAAGAAATAATATGTATATAAACTATAAACTAAAATACGATAAATTTAGTCAAAGGGCTTTACCATTTCTATCGAAAGTAGATGGAAAGGTTTATAATGGGTCTTTTGATGTTACTAAGGCTGTGGATTACTTGGAAGGAGTAAAAACTGGGGAGGAAGAAGTTCATCTAAGAGACTATTTAGTATATAGACCATTGCCAAAGGTTTTAAAAGATCTTGGAACAATGCCAGAAGTGCACCCTCAGAGTTATGAGATGCAAGTATGGTATAAAAAAATATTTAAAGCTTTAGAAGAAGGGGTTACAGTTGGAAAAGAATACTACAATCCTTTTTTTGTTTTCTGGATTCTTATTTTTATATTCGAAATCCCTCTATATGATAAAAAAGGAAATATAATTCCAGAGGGGTCAGAGATAGGAAGGCCAGTATACTCCACTATAGATAGATATATTTTCGATGTTATGTGGAAAGCTTATAAGCAGAGAAAATATGTAGGGTTTATGTCTGGAAGGGGTATTGGTAAGTCCTTTATCACTACAGCTATCGAAGCGTGGTACTACACTTTATTCGATAAACAAGAAATTATAGTTTCTGCAACATCTGATCCAATTGTGGAAGAAGCATGGAGTAAGATGGTTGATACATTTGATCTTATAGAAGAGAAATATACTGGGTTTAGACAGAAAAGAATTCTTAGTGGTTCTGAACGTATATTGGCAGGAGAAGAGTATTATGACAATAACGGTGACCTTAAGAAAAGAGGGTCATTAAACTACGTTAGAAGGATTGTGTATGGTGATAATGCCAACAAGACAAGGGGTAGAAGACCTCATTTCCAGCACGTAGAGGAGTTTGCAGCATTTCCTTCACATCCTTCAAAAGGGTCTCTTAAAAACTGTATAGGACAGTCTAAGGGGTCATGGCTTGTGATGGGATCTATTAAAAAAGCCTTTGTTGTATACACTGGAACTGGAGGTTCTGTGAACAATAAAGATGCTGAAGATGTATTTACAAACCCAAAAGGTTACAATCTAATAGAAGTAAATGAGTGGGGTAAAGAGACAAGTTTATTCATCCCTTCTTTTTTAAAGTATGGTGGAACCTGGGAACAAAAAGGTACTCCAAATGTACAGCTTGCTATGGAGTTGATTATAATGAAACGAAAATCATTAGAATCTGACCATGTTGCGTACGAGAAAGAATTACAGGAATTCCCAATAACCTTAGAAGAAGTATTTACTGTAAAAGGTACAAATATATTTAACCAGGATAAGATAGGTGAGCAAATAGCTAAAGTTAAAATGGCTAATAAGAAACCTTGGGAAGTAGGAAAGCTTGAATATATATTAGATAAAGATGGTAATGTAAAAGGAGTAAAATTTGTTAAGACAAATAAGGGAGATATAGTTATTATAGAACACCCTGAGGTAGGAGATAACGGTAAGATATTGAACAACTTATATGTCTCTGGACTGGATAGTATTGATCAGGGTAAGATGGACTCATTAATCGATGGATCTAAATTAGCTATGGCTGTGAAGAAAAGGATATCTAAAAACATGTTCGAATCTACCAGTAATTTATATGTTGCTTTTTATTGTAAAAGATCTGACCAAGTTAGATGGGATTATGAGAACGCTTTAAAGTTGAGTATGTATTATAACTCAAAGATAAATTTAGAATACACCAAGATAAATATTATATCTTTCTTTAGGGAACGTGGGCAATTTTGGAGATTTTTACAAAGGCCTTCTATTGCAATTGGATCAAATGTTAGTGGAGTTAAAGCTAGTCAGCTTATAGGTTCTCCTGCTACATCACATGTTATTGCACACCAAGATCAAAAGTTAGCAGATTATATAGATGACTATTACTACCAAATAGTATACTTACCTGCTTTAGAGCAGCTTAGGGGATATTCTATGGAGAATAGAACCCCATTTGATTACGTAGTCGCCATGGGGCTAGCTGAACTTGCGGATGAGGACTTCTTAGGAAAGCCAGCTACTGACGGAGGTCAGGCTTCTGAAGATCTTACAATGTTTGGGTACTATAGAGATTCTAAAGGAATAAAACGTTGGGGAGAAATTCCAAAAAAGAACACAGAACTAAAAAGTATTACAGAAGAAGTTCTTGATGAAATGACTGAAAACAATAATCTACCATTTAATTGGGTAGAAAACTAATTAAAGTTAAAAAAAATTGGTATTATTATAATTATAAACAGAATAAGCAGTGATAAAAAATTATTTACCATATAGACATGAAATAATGATGTCGGATAAAGCTAAGTTGACTGATAAATATTTTCATTCTACAGCTGAGTTTTATATTTACACATTATATCATACAAGGCATCATATAACATCTGCTAGAAATTACTATTCAAGTGTTAGAGATGAGGCTGATTTCCAATATCTTGAAGATATCTATGGAATGCAAAACCCTATTGATCTTGGGTTCACTAATATCATCAAGCCTAGAGTAGATGCTCTAGTAGGGCTAAGTTTGCTGAGTGAGCCTGATTTTAAAATTCACTATACTGACAAAGAAACTATAAAAGAAGTTCAAAAACAGAAATACGAGAAGGTGGTTGAAGAATTATTTTCATACGTAGCACAATCTGTGAATTCTAAAAAGAAGGCTGCCCAGAAAGGGGAACAAAAACAACAGCAAGAAAGTGATGAAAATGCAGGACTTAAAGATTTCTTAGATAAAACAGCTAAAAAATATACAGAAGAATACTTATCTTCATTTCAAATAGCTGCAAGTCATATAATAAAACTTATTGAAACTGATGCTGATATAGATCTTAGTAATGTTAAAAAGGAATTATCAAAAGATTATTTTATAACTGGGGAAGCTTATACTCGTCAAATCCATAAAGGAGAGGGTAAAAATCCTACTATAGAAGTTATATTACCAGATTACATATATACAAATAGACCACGTTTAGATAAAGATCTTAAAAGAGCTAGTGTAGTTGTTTATAAAGAAAGAATATCACCTCATCAAGTATTAAAAAAATTAGGAGATAAGATATCAAAAGAAGATGCAGAAAGATTATTTACTACTTATGGAGCGTTGTCTTCAGAGGAAGTAAACCTAGCTGGGGGAGCACCTGATGCTAACTTATATAATACACCTCAAGACGACATGCATCAATTAGATACCTTTTATCTTAAAACTGGATGGCAGAACGGCCCTTTAAATGGGTATGGAGGAGATAATTATTCTGGCCCATTAGTAGATTTATACCATGTTGAGTGGTTGGCTTCTACTAGAATACCAAATGGTAAAGGTGGATTTGTATATAGAGAGGATAGATATGAATGTTATAGAATTGGATATGATATCTACGTTGGAGCTAGACGATGTAAAGAAGCACCTAGAACAAAAGAGGAACCTTGGAAAACTAAACTATCTTATAGTGGAGTAATAAATGTTTCTAGAACTGGTGTAATTCATTCGCTTGTTAATTCTATGAGAGAGCTACAAGATCTTTATGATATTATAATGTTCTTTAGAAATAATGCGATCGCGCATTCTGGTGTATCTGGATCACGTGTTAACGTAGCGGCGATACCTAAAGCACTTGGTAAAAAGTTTATGGACAGGCTTACTAAATGGGTTACTATTAGAAAACAAGGAATAGAACTTATTGACCCGACAGAAGAAGGGGCCCAACTATTCCAACACTACGGGGATTTCTCCGCAGCAATTTCTGCTGATGTTATAGATTCTATTAATGCTATATTAGAATCATTGACTGTTCAAGCAGATATAATTAGTGGAGTACCTAGACAGATGTTAGGAGTTATAGAAGAAAGAGATGCTGTTGAAAATGTAAAGACTGGACTTAATCAAGTATCTATATTATCTTTAGAGATGTTTAGAGATTTAGATAGATGTTTAAATAGAACAGTGCAGAAAACTCTAGATGACTTTAAATATTCATATAGAAAGAAACCTCTTCATGGAATATATAAAAATGGGTTAGCAATGATACCATTTGTACTTGCATCGAAAGAGTTTGCAATGACAGATTATAAAGTTTCTGTTGTTTCTTCTGGTATAGAAAATGCTAAGTTACTGAAAATACAGCAGTTAGCTAAAGAGTTTGTTAGCGCAGGAGCTATAGACCCAGACGTACTTGTAAAAATAATTAATAATAAATCTATTCACGAAATAGAATATATACTTAGTAAAGCTACCGCTGCTAAAAAAGAAGAGAACGCTAGTATTCAAAAAATGCAGGAGCAGCTGGAAGAAGCTAACGGGCAAGTTAAGAAACTACAAGGAGAAATTAATAGGTTAGAAAATAATGCTAAGCAACAACTTGAAGGAAGATTAAAACTTGATGAGAAAAAAGTTAATAATGAAAACACTAATAAAGAACGTGAGTTAACTATCAAGGAAAAAGATATTAGAAATAAAAAAGAAGCTTCTGATAAAGAGATAGCTATTAAAGATAAATTAGTAGCTCTGGAAAGAGAGCAGTTACTATATGGACCAGGTAGTAGTAAAGAAATACAAAATAACGTTTAATTATGAATATAGATAGTATACTAGTACAAGATACAAATGGTGATCTTGCCAAAGAAATTTTAAAGAATGATGTTAATAAGCAGGCATTAAGTGTTTGGTTTTCTGATTATGATAAAGCTAACAAGAAGATTTTAAATTTTGCAGTTAATAATATTAGATATGATCTTATTCCATCTATAGAGGATACTACATATGTTACGTTTTTAACTTATAATGGATCTTCTGGGTACCAGAATAAAATGTTTTCTACAATAGTTGCATATGACTCTGGGGATTTTAATAGACATGAGATTCCTGTTCTTACATATGATCCTAATAATATTCAAGTTATTCCAGAATTAGAAGAGCTTAATGATGTGGTATTAGATATAAAAATGTATAATGGTACTATAGATGTATTAAACTACACTGATTATAAAATGGGCCACGGTACTCTTAGTAAAGGATCCAATGCTTATACAGTTAAATCAAGAAGAGCTTTTCCTACAAAAGTAGATATACTGCCTAACGTAGAAAATAATAGAGTTTTTCTAGATGGTTGGTATTCTTTTACACATATTATATATAAAGATATTACAGAAGGAAGTGACTTAGTCGCAGGTAATTTCTATTCTTTTAGAGGAAAATTATATAAGTCGTTGGATTACGGTAAATTTTATATAGGTAATAATACTACTGGAAGAGTTGTATTGAGAAGTGGAGATATTTCTACAACCTCATTAGTAGAGGTAGGACAAGCTAATTACGAAGATCTATTATTTAGTTTAAATGAGACTTCAGCTATTTCTCCACAAGCTAATGATTCTTTCTTACACTCACAAGTACTTATTACAGAGGAACTTAGACAAGCTATTCTACAAGAAATTGTTAAAGTAGCATGTAGTAAAAAAATTGGATGTGATTTTATGGATTGGCAAAATCTTACTTTAAAAAGAATTGCAGCGTATGTTATGTTTGAGAACGGGCTGTTTGAAAAAGCCCAACTTATATTAGAAGCTGCCAGAGCAATGTGTACTGGTGGGAATGGATTTGATTTAAATTGTTATTAATATGGTAGGTATAGAAGATGTTTGGACTGCAATAGACAGGGGGTATGAACAAATAGCAGTATTTCAATTTGAGATAGCTGAGAAATTACCTATGATAGGAGATATCTCTGTATTTAATGGGAGGCAAGTTATATCTATGGAGCTGCTAGCTTATTTAGAAGCTTTAGAAGAATTAAGTTTAAATCATAGTATAGCAGAAAATAAAATAATAGATAGATTATATAATAATATAAAAGTTTTAACTAAAAACATACAATAATGGGATTACACGGATATAGAGCATTTAGAGATACATACCATGATAATGGTGTAGAAATATCAGATATCTTACAAACAGATTATGAACCAGATTTTCGTAATAGACATACAATACAATTGTGGGATGCAGGAGTATATAATAATATAAATATTAAAAAATGGAAAGGAACTACATTAGCGAATAGAAGTTTACATGAAATTTATATAGTAAATAATAGTAATGCATCTACTCTTATAACTTTTTCTACTGATTATAGATTAGAGGACGAGGAGTCTTTTGATATCAGTGGGTTTCAAACGATTACAATAGGAGCCAATGGAACTGCATACTTTTATTGTACAGCAGTTTTAGATAATAATAATTTAGTTTTTGAGATGCGAACTGGTTCCCAGGATAATAAAAATATATAATATACTTTATTAAGTTAAAAATTTATAGTATTATATAAAATGACAATGTTAATATAAATAAGAAAAATATGAGTTTAAAAAGATTTCAAGAGGGAGGCCTTATAGATGAGGCTGAACTATTTTCAGAAGAACCTTCTGGAGAAGAAGGAGCAGAAGGAGCAGCACAAGGCTCTCTATCTGGAGAATTAGTAGATAATGCCGACGGAGATGCACCCGCCGAAGTTCAACAAAGTGCACAAGCGCCGCCACCTGTTAATACAGAAGCACCAATCGATACCCCACCAGTTCAACCAATAGATACTGATACTGGACTTAATGGAGTAGAATTATTTTTATCAGATTTTGGTGTAAAGGGAGGAATGATAGAATTTGAAGGAGGTAGATCCGCACATTTCTCATCATTACCAGCTACAGAGCAGGAAGAGGTATTAAAATCTCTTACTCAAGGAGCTATACCAAGTGTGGAAGAAAAGTACAATCTAGACGAAGACGAGATAACTCTCTTAAACGCGTATAGAGAAAGTGGTGATCCCGACATTGGTAATTTCTTGAATAATATAGTTGATGAGAGAATGTCAACATATATGCAAAAGGAACAAGAATTAGCTGTTGATTATGATGGTGTTCAAGAAGATGATTTATTTATCTTTCATTTGAAAAGTAGCCATCCTGATTTTAGTGATGATCAGATTGCAGATGAATTAGTTAAAGCTAAAGATCTGATTACATATTCTGATACTGTTTCTGCAATTAGAGATTCATATAAATCCAAACAGTCTATGGCAATTCAACAAGCCAAGAGTGCAGAAGGAGCTGAATTTAACAATGAGGTAGAAGCGCAGAGAACTGAGATAGTTAGTTATGTAGAAGACATTACTGATATAGCAGGTGCTCAAATAAATGATGAAATAAAAGAATATTTGCTTACTGACATGATGGAGCTTAATGATAATAATGATCCAATATTAATGGAGAAGATTTTCAGCAGCCCAGAGAGCATGTTTAAAGCAAACTGGTTCCTTACATACGGGGAAGACTATATAGGTAATTTAAATGATTACTGGAAAAAACAAGTATCAGCCGCGTATAAAAAAGGATACGACACAAGTATAAATGGAATGCCAAATAATCCTACGATTATAGGGGCAGACATACAAAGAAAAAGCTCGGGAAGCAGTGATCAAGATAGTCCAGGAGGATTTGGTCAGAAAGTTACTGAAGAAGAGTTATTTGATTAATATTAATATTTAAATTTAACAAACATGAGAATTGTAGATCGTCGTTTTATCGACAAAAACATCAATACTACAAGAACTCGCCAACATTTTGGAACTCTTCTTGGAGAGAAGCCACACATAATGGGGCAAGTAGTAAGGATGTACCCACGTTTGACTATCTCTAACTTAACAGAGGGGTTACGTAACGTGTACACAAAAAAGAAAAGTGTAGGAGGCTTCACGCCTATCAACTCGTATGCCATTCAATGGACTATCGATGTGAACTACATTAAGAAAGTCAGAATTGTATCTGATGGAACAGGAGATTTTGCTCCTTCACCTGGAGTATTCCAGATTAATCTTGAGGAAAAGTATTACAACAAGAATGAGACATTTGCATTAGACAATGGTACTCAACTTATTGTTGTTGCGCCACCTCAGTACAAAGGCCCTAAAATGTGGGGTTATAAAGTACAAATGGTTTCCAATAACGGTGGAACACCAGCCGTAGCTTTCCTAGTAAAAGGAAAACACACTAGATTCCGTTCAAATTATCACCCAGAATTATCAGTAAGAGGTTACGTTAAGTACCAATTCAATACTGAAACTCACCGTAACTTTATGAGTAAGCACAGATCATCAGATATCCAATCTGCTGAATACGCTGCGTCTCAAGAATTCTACATCGAAAGAGGTACGAAGAAAAGAGGTGGAAAAACTGAGTATGAGTATTACAGACTTCAAAAATTAGAGAAAGATGTTCTTGAATCTTACCTATGGGCAAGAGAGAATCATTTACTTTGGGGAGAGTCTAACTTCGATTCTAATGGTAAATGTACTATGCAGGATGAGAAAGGACAAGACATTCCAATTGGTGATGGTGTAATCAAGCAGATCGAAAGATATTGTGAGAAGTTTTCTTACTCTGTACTTTCTACTCGTTGGTTAGAAGATATCATGGCAGCAATGCGTGAGAAGTCTCCTAACTCTATTGGTAATACATTCGCGTTTGTAGTGAACGAAAGATTGTACGATCAATTAGGTAGATTATTGAGAGATGATTTAAGATTTGTTGATCAAAGAGGTGGTGAAGGCCATTACTTTACTAACAAAGATGGTAAGAAGATTAGAGTTGGAGCACATTACGATAGCTATACCTTCCAAGGTAACACTGTTGTATTTATGGTTGATAAAATCTTATCTGATGAATATCCATTCTCAGGTTATGGTTTCTGTATCAATGTAGGTGTTGACCAGACTACTTCTACTTCAGGAATTTCAATGTTTACAATGGAAGGTCGTGAGATGCTTTCAGGTAAGTTGAGAGGAATGGGTGGATTCTCTGGAAAGGAAAATAATGTTGATTTAGCAACTTCAGTAGATGGTAGTGAATACCACTTATTAGGTTACTCTGCAGCGGTTGTTTTCAATCCTTATAATGCAGCAATTATCCGCGAATCTTTCGTAGCATAATTATAAAGGTTATTTAAGGGGGAGCCTCATATCCCCCTTTATTTTAATGTCAATATGAACTAATAAAAATAATAAGATGAATAAAAACACACACGGATTAACTGCCGAGCAGTTATCTAATGGAACTCCTGCAGATAAAAAGATTATATTAAAGTCTTTTTACAAAGATGATAAAGCTACAATTTCACCAGCAAAAGATGTGAATCGTAGATATTTAGGAATTAAGGAGAACATACCTGAAATTAAGAAATTAGAAATGGGGTATGTGCCTGGAGTAGATAGTAGAGTTAGAATTTATGACGGTATCGAAATAGATTTAAACGATCCTACTTGGGCCAAAGACTGGGAATGGATGCAACATTGTAATGAGATTGCAGACGATTTTGCAACAGGTCAAGCAACACCTGGAGCATATTTTTATATATTTAGACCAGGATTTGAAGCTGCTAGAAAGGTTGGTGAGACTGAAAGAAAAGTTAAATTATTAAACTATATCTTACAAGATTCTCCAGAAAACCTTTATAATAGAGTTAGTATACTTGGAATCGATATGTCAGGAGAAGTAATTTCTGAAGTAAAAGATTTCATGCTTGGAATGGTTGAAACAGAACCAGCTAAGATTGAAAAAGTGTACGAAAGTAAAACGTTCTCTCTTGAACTATTATTAATGCATGCTCTTAAAAAAGGAGTTATTAATAAAAGAAATGGAGTATATGTATTTGGAGAAGTATTATTAGGTGTAGACGATAGAGCTGTAATAGCTTTCTTTGCTAACGTTAAAAATTCTCAGACAACAAAAGCTGTTGAGGCTGTAACATATGGGAAAATTACCCTTGGTACTAACCCATTAGCAGAAGAAGCAGTAGGTGATTCTGAAGATGTTTTTGACGAAGATACAGATAGTAAAACTGAACAAATAAAAGCAAAGCAAAGTGCAGTGGCTAAAAAAGCTGCAACACTTGCAAATAACAAAACAACAGTAAAGGCGGCGGCTAAGGGCAAGTAATATGTATAAAACAATAAGACAGGTTTATATTGATATTTTAGTTGAATTGGTTAGAGAAGAAGCTCCTACTTTGTATATTGAAGACTTTTTATATTATTATAATAAGGCTATTAATGAGTATATGAAGAAAAGATATGAGCTATTTGAAATGACACAGCAACTGACTGACGATCTTAGATTTTGGAAAAAAGTCCATCGAGACACTCGATTTACAATTCCAATAGATGAAGTGGGTAGTAGCGAAGGATATCAGTATAGACACTTATTGAATTGTATAGTAGAAGTATCAGTAACGTACCCAGATGCGGAATGTGTAAGTCATTTTCCAAATACTGTGGTTGGCTATAAAGCTACAAGAATGACATCATCAGTTAAAGCTGGGATATCTAGTAATGTATTTTTAAAGCCTAAATATTTTAGACCTTACTTTGATATTTTATCAAATGAGTTAACTATATATGTAGGCGCGTTAGAAGCTACAACTACTGTTCAAGAGGTACATATAGAATACTTAAAGCAGCCTAAAAAGGTAACTTTAACAGAAATAGAAGTAGGTGCAGACACTGACACATCAGAAGTATTAGAATTTACAGATGATGTTGGAGATGAAATAACAAAGGCAGCTTTACTATTAATTCTTGAGAGAGGGCAAAGTCCTAGAACTCAGAGTCATACAATAGTAAATCAGTCTGTTACAGATTCTGCAATCAGATCGACACCAAGTAAAAAATAAAAAAAAAATAGGTGGGGGATTCCAGCTCCTAGCCTTTATAACAAGTAATTATATAAACAGTCACAACGAAGCTGGTAAGTGTGATGAAATAAATTTTTTAAATATGTTCGATTTAGGATATAAACAAATTGTAATCAACAGCGAGTCTGTTGTAAAAGTAGTAGGTGCTGAAACTGTTATTGAAGGTTTTGGTAAGTTTGAAACAGGAAAGGGAGAAAATAAATGGTCTGTTGCCGCAGAGGATGCTGCAGTAGGGAAGTATGATGTTACAGTTCCTCCAGGAGCTGCAATAGCAGGATCAGTTTATAATATCAAGGTGTACTTTAAAGGTGCTCCAAGAATTCTTTCTGAATTATTCTCAGGTGGAGGTAATAATTATGGTGATGTTGGTGAAATTAAAGTTTTCCAATCTCAACGTTTATTAGCAGTAGACACTTTAGGAACAGCTATGGTAGGGGATGCAACAGCAACACCACCAGTTCCAGGAGCAATTATTGATGCTTTCAATGATTTAATCCTTAAGTTCACAGGTGCAGGACCAGATTTTTCTGTTGAATTCGTAGAAGGCTATGAAGGAGTTGGAATTGCAAAAATTTCAATGACTAATGCTGACGACCAAGACAACAAAGAAACTTTCTTAGTTACTACAGAGACTCAAGCACCTTCTGAAGGAATTGGGCTTGGAAAGCAGATTGAGACTGATGTTAGAAATGCTGTTTGGGACAATATTGACCCTTATGGAATTCAATTTGGTGGAAACACTGCAGTAGATGTTAGAGCAAAGTATAAAACTATTTACTTTGAAATGCCTTCTACACCAGCTACATCTACTAAAGGATGGGAGCCACATGCAGCTAGAGGTTATGGAGATGCACAAACTGAGGCTACTTACGGTAACGTTAAGTATGTTGCGTTTGTTAACGAAGCATCTGCAGTAGCAGCAGCGGGTTTAATTGAGGCTATCTAAACTAGTTTCTAGTATTAAAATTAAAAGCAATCATTTTTTAGTGGTTGCTTTTTTTTGTGCTTTATATTTAGTATTATATACTTAGTAATAATTTATAAATAATAAAATATGTTTGATTTAGGTTTTAAACAAGTAGTAATAAATGATGGTACTGATCCAGTTATAAAAGATTTAGGGAATGGTTACGTAGAGGTTGAAGGCTTTGGTACATTCAAAGGAGGAGGAAGTTCTTCTAAGTACGATAAGGACCCAGTAGAGAAAACATTAGGAACAACAGCTATAACAGGAGAACCTGTTGGATGGAATATTGACCAGGTATGGGAGATAAAAGTACATGTTTCTTCTGGAGAGGGGGCTGGGGGTAGTGTAGGAGAAATTAGAGATTCGGGAGAGATCCTTTATTTTCAAGTAGGAAAAATTAAAAAACTTGGAAACGTTGACCCTCCAGCAGATTTTGACGGTATATTACAACAAAATGTAACAGATTCTTCAGTAATGTTAGACTATGCCCCTGGGGTATTTATGTTTAAGCCTGGATATGAAGGGTATACAGTAGATAAAGTTTATGCAACAAAACTGTATGATCCAGCTATTGCTAATTTTGATGATAGATACTCTACACCAGAAGACTTAACAGCATCAGTTACTGAGGGTAACTTTGGATTTGGATATCCTGCACAGATAGAAGAGTCAGTTAGAATGAACACACCACATACAGTTAATCCTTATGGAATTCATGTAGGAGGAAATTATGCTGTAGAATTTGATAATGATTCGGTTGGTACTCCAGGAAAAATAAGATATACAGAAATTACTTGGTTTACAAAAGAAGATCACCTTGAAGGTATGGAACCTCATAATATGCTTGGCTACGGAGATGCTAATACTGAAGCTACGTATTCTGATAGAAAATATAGTGTATACATTCAATCAACAGGAGCTGATGGAGCAGTTAAAAATGCTGTTGAAATTGGATTACTAAAATCAATATAATATGACACTAAGAGAAATGGCCACTACTGTTCAGAACCATGTTCTGGATGGATTAAATGGAGTAGATACATTACCTTTCTCTATAGAACAGTTGGAGAAAGAAATCCTTATGGCAGTTCCTGGAATAATTCTAGATCTGACAACTAAAGGACTTATTGACATGGCTAGGCTTACCCAAAGAATTGATGGGATAAGGCTAACTGTCGGCGACGTATCTACCGCCTGTAATGTTTCAGCTGGAGAGTGCGCTCCACACTTTGAAATTCCAAACATAAATAGATTTGTAGATGAACCTATAGTATTTATAGGTAACATGGATTCTAGTATATCTTTCAAGATATATTATGATAGGGATTTTAGATTTCATAAATATAGATTAGCAACTGCAAGAAAGCCGTATGCATGGATAAGTACAAGTGCTAATTCAAATGGGCTTTATGATATATTTTTATTTAATTTAGGAAAGTATAGTAGCTTAAAATATGTCAGTATTGATGCTATTTTTGACAACCCTTATGATTTATATAAAACACCTTATTTCGAACAGTTTGCTTCGTCGAGCTTTTATGCTCCTATGATAGTACAGGAATCAGTGATAGCAAAATTAAGTCAACAGTATATTAATTATTACAGACAATTACATATGACTCAAAAATCTAATACTCAAGCGTAATGAATAATACAAGAAGAGACTCTGCAGTAAATACTCACGTTCTAAATATTAGAACTGGATTAATTAATATGAAGACTAAATATGGCCTTCATGTTGATGAGTATGATTATTTAGATATTGCGGTGGATGTTTTAAGAGATATTCGTCATTATGGAACAAGTGAATATTATGCTATAGTAAATACAGATGAAGAAGGAAACTTTCCTCTTCCGTGTAATGTTAGTATGATTGATGCTGTCACAGGTAGAAAGCAAGGTATAAAACAATTTAAAGATAGAATTAAATATGAGATGCTTGATAACTATGGTAACGACCATTTTTTTAAAGCTGAGAATATTTCTAGAACTTTGGATTGGGATTCTTATTTTAAACCAGGTCTTACTGGGCTAGTAAATCCAGATGGGTATATTTCATATCAACTTAACAATGATACTGTAATGCTTGGGAAGGATTATAAAAATACATCTGTAGTAATAGCTTTTACTGGAATATCTGTGGATGAAGAAGGATTTCCGTTAATAAATAGAAAGCAGGCTAATGCATTGGCTGCGTCTGCTGCTAAATATCATATTTTAAAGAAGGCTATGAAAGGAGAGGCTAAATATGTTAATATGATAGAATTAATTTCTGGGGAATGTGCTCGTCTAGTACAAGCAGCTTCTATTCCAGAAAATATAACAGATAATGAACTAGATGAGTTATTAGACGCTAAAGTAACGTTTAATAGAAAAACATTTGGAAGACCAACAAAGTATAGTAGGTAATGAGAAAAAAAAGAGTAAACAAAAAGTCTTCTGTAGGTAAAGATTTAGTACCACTAAATAAAATTTTACCAAGAGAAGGTAAGGGGTGCACATTGTATAATAAAGATTTATTCTTTAAACGTGTGAGAGTTCCTGAAACAGTAGATGAGAAGTCATATCATCAACATACAAATAAAAAAAGTTTATATAAATTTTATAGTATGTTTATGTACGATCTTTTAGAAGCAATGGCTTTTGATTTTATAATGGGAGATATAATAATAATAAATAAGGAAAAGAGCCTTAAGCTATTTATGAATATGCAGAAAGCTCCTCCTTCATTGTTAAATGGGACCTCTAAGGCTCCTTGCAAAGTTAGAAAAATACCCCATCTAGATTTTTCAAAATTAGACTATAGTTTTCCAAAAGTTATGATGGAGATAGGATATAAAGATAGACCAGCTGCGTTTTTAAAATTACCAGCTCATCTATATATGTTACTCTTAGAGGAGATGTATAAAGGTAAGAGATATATAAAGAGCTCTAACATGAATGCCACTCCTCATGATTATTATGAAAATGTAATAGCACCTAGAAATGGCAAAACTTAAATACTTAAAGGATTATGTTCCTTATATGAAGGAGCTATATCCATTTTTAACAGAAGAAGCCATCTTAGAGATGATGCAAGATTCTTTTGAGATAATAAGAAAATCTCTTGTAAAACCTAGAGAAATAAAAATACATCGAAGAGAATCCAAACTCTTCGAAGACAAAGATTTAGAAGGGAATTTTATTATTTCTACAATCTTTGATAATAAATATAAAGGAAAGATTATAAGTCAGATAGATAGACAAAGAAAAAAAGCAAATGAAGAAATTAACAGGAAATAATAGTTTTACTGGGGGTCTTGTAACAGATCTAAGTGTATTTAATACGCCTAACAATACTGTTATAGACGCGTTAAATCTAGAGTTAATAACTACTCATGATGATCAATACCTTCTTCAGAATATAAGAGGTAATGAAACTTTAGAGGATCCAGCTACTGGAGAGATAGTTGATCTTGGTAAATACACACATAACGGCGTTGATTATAAATACATACCACTAGGATTAAAAACCTATGCAGATATAGCATATATATTGATAGGTGCTTTTGAAGATAATGGAGATTTTATTACTGGAGCTGTTGGTACATTTCCTTCGCCTGATTGGGATGCTATAAATAATGGACAGAAATCATTATTAATACCTAGGTTTTCTATACTTCATAATTTTAAGACTATAACAAACACTTCGGGGGAATATACAGATCCTTTTATATCTGATGTATTTAAATTTAAAAAGAATGCTTTTATAGATATTGTAATTCAAGGTGATTTTGATAGATCTGCTAATATTATATATACAGATAATATAGGGGCTACTAGAATAATAAATTCAAGATTTAGATCTAGTGATCAATACGGAGTATACGAACTTGCCGAAAGGCGTGGAGATAAAGATAGTAATACTTATACAGATGAAGATTGGGATAGAATAAATCTAATTCAAAGCAGTGATTTTCCAATAGCTGTATCTAATCCGCTTGTAACAGAAGATGGGACTCTTTTCGGAGGGGGATATAAATACTTCTTTAAATATATTACACAAGAAGGAAATACTACAGATATTTTATATGAGTCTTCTCTTATACCTATAGCTAATGGGGGACTTGGTCTAGATGGGGATCAAAGGTCTAATAAGCAGGTAGAATTTAGTTTATATAACCTAGACACATCTTATCAAGGTATACAAGTATATTTTGCGCATTTTAATGGTTCGCCAAAAGCATCTGCTAAATATTTTAAAATAAATTATGTCTACTCATATAGTGGTAATAAAGTTACTATAAAACATAGCGGGCTTGAAGAGGTTAAAGAGGTACAGCTTTCTGAGATTAATACTACTTTTACTCCTATAGATACTGTTAAAACTATAGATATTATAAACGATAGACTTGCTTTAGCTAATGTTACAGCTTCTCTACATGATGATGATATATCTATAATGGAGGCCGCTGCTAAAACTGTAACTATATGGGAAAGATACGCAGTTATTGGGCAATCTTATTCTGACCCAAATACAGCTTCTAGTTACTTAGGATACTGGAAAGGAGAAGTATATGAGTTTGGTATAGTTTTCATGATTAAAGGTAAAGGGCTTTCACCAGTATTTCCAATGATTGGAATGGATAATATAGATAATATTCAAAATACTTTTGGAGGACATTTTGGGTCTTTTGGAACTTATCCAGCATATACAATAGGGGTTGATGGGTTTGATAGAAATAATCATCTTATAAATGAGAAGGGTATATTTAGAACTTCTAAAGATGGTATCATGTATAACCCTAGTACTAGTCATGAGGAAGGTAATAGATACCCTACATATATTCATTTAGATACTTCACAATTAAAAGATAATGCTCCATTAGTTAATATAACAACTGGGTATTTTATAGTTAGAAGAGAAAGAGTTAAGAATACATTGATGCAGGGGATGCTAGTACCTACCTTAAGGTTACCAGCGTATAGACTATCTAGTTGCCCAGTGTCAGAAGGAGATAATAGGGATTTCATAGGCAACTTTAGAAACACCTCACAATATTTTAATCATAGTCCTGTTATAGGTTTAAACACAAAATACTTTTCGGTAGAAGACAGTAATGATAAGCCTATATATAGTGTAGATTTCCCTACTGTTCAAGTACCACAACCTACCCAGATAATAAATGTATTGACTCATGAAAAAGCATGGGCAGTACAAGGAGGAATAGGGCAAAATATGACTGGTGGTAGAGATATTTTTGGTAAGTATGTGGATCAAGAAGGTGATGAAAAAGAAAAACAATATGTGGCTTTTTATTCTTGTGAAATAGATTTAAATTCTACTGCGGCGATAGATAGATTAACTGGGTCTTCTCCAGCGTTAGAAATACAAAAAGCTAGAAATAATGAATCTCCAGTAGGTATTTGTGAAGTTGGTGTGGCATTGGATCCTGCGGATTTAGTAGCTGCTTCTAAACTTCCAGCTAATACAATAGTAAAAACTATTGAGCAGGTTAGTGGAGGAAAGGCTGATTTTGTAAGTGTAGATTCTACTAAAATTGTTACAACATTTATAACCTCTGGTACACAGATAACAGCATCAGAATCTTTTTCTGGGAAACTAGATAGAGTATATGGTTATAATGCGGAGAAAGAAACCTCCGATAATATATATCCTCCTCATAAATTTAAAAGTAGAACTGGTAAGGCCAATGATGGTACGCCTATAAATTATTCAATACGAACATGTAAAACATGTACAAATATTGTTGAGTTTAATCCTAAAGGAGGAGATGACTTTTACCCATATTCTTTAATATCTCAATCTTATTCATTATATTTAGGTATAAAGATAGAGACAGAAGGGCTTGCAGAAGTTCCTGAGTTTATATACTCACCAGAATTATTTAAAGTAAGCGAAAAAAGTCTTCTTGCTAATAGCGATATAGTAGTAGATCCTAGAAGTGCTGGTAATTATTTTGTAAATGTTGGGCATTTAACTAATATATTTTCATCTGGTAAAGGTAGATGGGACCAAGATGCTATAGTAGATATTTATAAGTACGATAGTAATAAACCTTATTATGCTGTAACAGATAGACACCCTCTAAGCCATGGGAATCTTTTAGGAGGCCCTTCCGCATACGTATTTAGAGGAGATGCGTTTATCAGCAGGTTCTTTAAAAGAATTACATATAAAAATGGAGTAGGGCTTAAGGGCGCTAACGCTGGAGATGCTGGTACATTTAAAGTAGGTCTTAATGAAGTAATGGCCCAAGATAAGGATAAAATTCCTGATAGATTTAAAGACGATAAAGGTAGAAATTTATTTGATGTTGGGCAGATTATAGAAATAGTTACTCAATCAAATATAAATGCAGACATTCGTTCTGTAGAACATGTTTCTGACTCTGAGTCTTCGCTAATAGGGTATGATAGAGACTTTTACCCACATAGAGAATCTTTATTTTCTGATGATAGGCCAGACTCAACAAAATATAATGACGGATATTCTCCTACAAATCAGGTTATACCTTATTATAGAATATCTGAAAAAGCAGCAACGCTTAATACAGAGTTTCCAAATAGAATATTATTATCTGAAAAAAATCAAGTACAGGAGTTTTATAATTCTTTTAGAGACTTAAGAGGGTTTAATTTTAGAGATTATGGCGTTGAATATGGCCCAATACAAAAGATTGTAGCTATTAATGGTGCTATTCTATCTATTCATAATAAAGGATTACTATTAATAGGGGTAGATGATAGAACGCTTATTGCAGAAGGATCAGATATTTATATAGATACTGCCAAGGCGCTTAGTCCTAAGGCTGCTGTTATATCTGATTTATATGGTACATCTCACCCAGAATCTATTATTAAAACAGATACTTCGGTTATAGGAGTTGATTATAATGCAGATACTGTTTGGATGTTTGTTGGAAATAAAATTACAGTTATTAGCGAGTTTACTATAAAAACATTATTAAAGAAGTTTAAAAATAAAATAATCACGGCTGATTTTGCTGACTCTGATCCTAGTATTATATATGCCCCTAGAGTATACTGTACATTTAGTAATATAAAACATACTTTGGTTGTAACTTATGTAGCTGAAAATTTAGCCACTAATCAACAATATCATGTAGGAACAGTAACTTATAATACAGTACTGAACAAATGGATGTCTACAATATCTGAAGGTAATAAATTTTTGATGAGAATTACTGGAAATGAGTATTCTTTTGGATTTTCTGAGATTCATAATATTTGGAAAGAAGATAGCCTAAGAGATCCTGTTACAGGGAAATATATTCGTTCTAGACTTCGTGGTAAAAATTATAACACAGAATTTGAAATAATAATCAATGAAAATCCTACATATGAGAAAATATTAGAAAATATTATCGTATTATGTAATAAGAGAATCCCAACTAAGTTGATTTTTAAAACTTCTGGAGATGTAAATGATCCAGCTATAGATATTTGGGGAGCAAATGCTATGAGTATGGAAACTGTACAACCTATAATGACAAGAGAAGATAGTTCTAGGAAACATTTAGGAGTTGGGATATTAGATCAAAACGCACAGTATAGAGATAGCAAACTTTATATAGAAGTTGGAAAAGTAAAATATTCTATAAAAGATGCTAATAACAAGAGAGTACGAGATAAACATATAAAAGTACGTTTCATTTATGAGGGTAATGATGAATTATTTGTTCAAGCAATCATATCAATATTAAGTATAAGTCAAAATTAATGAAAAAGATACATAACATAATCCAGAGTGAGTTAGTAGTAAGAACTAATAATGTTAAATTCAAACAAGAGTTTGGAGAGTTAGGAGTAAGCCCAAATATTAGAAATGAAGGGGATTCTACTATATTTACAACAGAGTTTGGGATAGATAAGATAATTTATCTAACAGTTAATGGGGTAAATCTTATTGAAGGGGTACATTTTTACGTGGTAGATGAATTTCATATCCATATTAGTAATAATGGGGATCCTCTTAATGTATTTAGTAATCAGGCTATTAATATTCTTGTTGTTTACATGAGAAATAATAAGAGATTCAACATTAGAGATATCAAGATTCCACCAATAATTACTTCTTTCTATTTAGATAAGACTGAAGGAGTGGATGAAAAAATAGTATTTAACTTTGCTATAGAGCCTAGGGATGGTAAGAATATTTACTGGTCTATTCTAAAAGATGGTGGGGAAGTTCCTCTATACTCAGGATCGTCGCTACAGAGTAATAATGGGCACGCAGTCGACTCTAGTGGAAATTTAATTGAACTTAAATATTATGTTACGAATGCAGAATACTTAGAAAGAATTGGAGAAGATATGAATTTCACACTTGTTGTTATTTATGACCTTACTGAAGATGGATCTATTTTAGATGAGAAATTATTAAAAGATGCTAAGTATACATTACTTAATATAGTACCTATTTCTGGTAGCATAACATCTCTACCAGCATACATAAGTGTTGGAGGATTCCATGATATAACAATAGATTATTCAGTGCTTAACCCTTCTGGAAATGCATACCAATGGAGAATTGCAAGAACATATAATAATGCTAATAGAACTATCTTGGACTCTGGTAATACTGGGTTAGATATTTCTGGTTCCATAGTGGAAAACATAGAAGCTTTAGAAGGAGTACCTGGTGATTATAGATATTACCTAGAGGTACAAGGGCCTTCTGATTTAACTTTCTATGTTTTATCAAATGATAGAACTACAGTTAATGTTCCTATCCCATCACTTAAAGCAAATGTTGGATACTTAGATGAAGCTATTATGAACTATCAAGACGGTGCTGGTACATGGAGAAAAATAGGATGGTCTGGAACCGCACAAGATGTAGTAGAGTATAATAATAGAGTGCCTTCTAATATATTTACAGAGCAGGTAGAAGAGTCTATTCTAGATAGTGGAGTAGTAGTAAGTCCTCCAGTATATAACCCTAGTGGTACAATACTTAAAGTGCATTTTGTTATAGAAGTGCCAGAAGCATGGGGTCCAATTAAATTAGTACAGCCTTTAGGAGTAGTAGATCCGTCTGCTATAAATGTTATTACACTTGGTAATGGTTACGTAGCTTATATTTACGCTGCACTTTCATCATCAGTTAGTAACCCTTCTGAATATTCATTAGAAAGAGCATAAAATAAAAAGCCATGGCAGAAATAGTAAAAGTATATAAAAATAATATAAAAACTGGAGGTCTTAATATAACAGAGGCAACTCCAGGAGATGACAGAGAATATGTAATTGATGAAGCTACATTAATAGATGTATTTAGTTCACCATATACAGTAGCTGAAAATAATTTTAGAGCTGTTCTTTATGATGGATTAGTAGTACAATCTGGTACAACCAAACGAAAGTATATCTGGGTAGAATCTCTAGTAGGCTTATTAGCAACTAGTTATACATATCCTCCTTACGATCCTAATTATGGTAGTAAAAGTTACAACTTTGTTAGGTTTGACAATATAGTAAAATTAGAAAAGACATATATTAATACTGGTATTAACGGTATTGAAATAGCGGATTCATTACTTCCACTTCATATTTTACAAGATAAATTAAATATTCACGTATCATTTAGATCTAGCCAATCTAGCTTTCAAGAATTAGAATTTCCAGATAGGGTCGAAGTAATCCCTGGTGGAATCTTAATAGTGTTTGACCCACTGCCTCTAGTTTCTGAACAGTTTAAAATAACAATTTTATAATTATGAAAATAAGAGGATCATTAAAGATAGATAAGGATATAACAGCTAAGAATACTGGCGGTAGTACTGCTATAGATGGGAAGTTTGCAATAGCTAACGATCTTGGAGTTTTACGATGGAGTGATTTAGTTGTTCCTACAGTAACTGTAGCGACTAATTATCCTAAAGATTCATTAGTATTAGATGCTAATGGAGACGCATATATATCAGTAGTTAGTAATGCCAGTGGTAGTGCTATCGGAGACCCAAATGTTTGGAAACCTTTTGGAGCTTCTGGTGGAGCCCCTGTTTCATATATACAAATTGGACCTTACCCTCCAGGCACAAAACTTGAGGAAATAATGGTAGCTTGTTGTTACCCTAATAATATTACAGGGTTTAATTTAAATGGATATGGATCTACTATACCAGAAAATACAACAATAACAAATCCTACTTTTTCATGGCTAGTTGCTGGAAGTCCTACAAATGTTAAAATATCTGACAATGTAGGTAAAATGGTAAATATAGATGTTACAGGATTAAATTCATATACTGCAAATGCGGTATATAGTTATGGTGCTGGAGCAGATGTTAAATGGACTATAACAGCAGATGGTGGAATTATAGATTCTGATATTATTAACTGGGTTGCACCAATAGTAACTGATAATACATATTATGGATTAAGAGGATCTACTTTAGGTGTTCCTACAGAAGCTGAAATACTTGCAGGAACGGCTGTAATTATTCCTTCTACGAATAGTCTTAAAGTATTTGTGAACGAAGCTTTTGCTAATGAGAATTTCTTTGTAGCAGTTCCATTTTCACAGACACACATATTCGATAAATATAATACAGATCCTGCAGCGACTCCTTCAGCAATTGGAGCAGCTGGTTCTTTTACAACTCTAGAGAATAAAGGAATAGTGCAGATAAACGGAGATGACTATCAAGTATACGCTACGGCATATCCTACAGCATCTGGAGATATAGCATTTGGAGTTGAACTATCAATTTAAAATATAAATAAAATGTCAATTACATTATCAGATAATATTAGCCTAACGGCACCGAAACCAACTAGAACTACTGAAGTAGTAGGTATAAATAACTCAACCCATCCTGGAGGTGCACCTAGTGTATATCCAGTGAAGGAGAGTATTCCAGAATATATGAGACATTTATATATGGAAACTATCGACGGCACTGGTAAAAAATGGGTTCTGAGAAATCCTTTAGATATATTATCGTGGAGTCCAGTTCCATTCCCTAACGTAGAGCCTACTTTAGACGGCGTGTGGGCCATTAAAAAGGTTGGCGATACATATACATGGGAAGATGCTTCTAGTGGTGGAGGAGGAGGCTCTTGGGGTTCTATTACAGGAACTCTTAGTGCTCAAACTGATCTGCAGGCAGAGCTTGACAATAAAGCTAATACAGATGGTAATCCTATGGCTCGATTTGAAGTTGCGGATGCGGTAGGAAATAGTGATGCTGTTAGTTTACAACAATTTAACAATAGGGTACAAACAGATGTTCCAGTAGGAGCAGTATTTGATAATACACAAATTGATCCTCAAGAAGGAACAGGTATAGCTATAGATAAAACAGATCCAATGGCTCCTATCTTTACAACTGCTCTTACCATTGTAGAAGTTACTTATGCAGAACTTAAAGCGCATCATTTAGCTGGAACACTGATTCCAGGGCAGCGTTATAAGATTGTAGATTTCAAATCTCAATGGGAGATGGATACAAAAGAGTATAGTGGGGCAGCTGGAAATCCTTATGGTTTTGATACAATAATAGAGCCTTTAATTATTACGGCTATATCTAAGACAGAACTACATACTACTGCATTTTCTGAAACATACCCAAGGCATATTATAGAATACGCTCCTGATTGGGATTGGGTAGAAAATCTTGGAAGTACACAACCTACTGGAGAGATTACATTTAGACAAGATTTAGAGCTTAAATTAAGTGCTGGATTTGATTATGTAGGATTTAGAGCTACTAGATTTGCTGTTACTGCACCAGAATGGGTAGTTGGAGATACTTATGCTAGGCTTAAAACATGCAGTGTACCTGATCCTGCTGGAGATGCTTTATATATAAGTATGAAGGCTGGTAATACAGGAAACGACCCTACTGACAGTGCTACTGACGGAGTATGGTGGATGTTATTTAGACCTGCTGGAGCAGATACTACTAGTTTATATAGAGATTATGTTGCTGCAGATTGGACAAATGCGGGAGGTTACCATACTGATAATATGGCACAAACAGATACATTTGGATTTCAAGTAGATAAAACAAGATTTCAAAATTTCCCTACTTTTGCTTTTGCAAGTGATTTAACCGCAACAGCTGGGAAAGGTACAATAACGGCTGATGCTATTGGGGAAGTCCCAGCTACAGATGCAATGTTCTGTACAGAAGCTATTGGATTCACTTATTTTGATGAAGTAGGTTTAACATTATATACTAAAACATCTGCAGTTGATACTGATCCATGTACTGGAGTTACTTGGGACGATGTTCCTATGGGGTATGAGGTGTACTACTATTCTCATATAGAGAATAAAGGGAATGTGATGTTAGCAGCAAATAATAATGGGGAATATTATGGTAACTATTATATACAACTAGACCATTCAGTGTCTGGTATGACAATAGTATCTAACTATATTTACCAAGTTATATTTCAAAACATGTTCGGAGGAACAATGAAAAACTATATCTTTGGAGCTGCTTGGGCGATTATTATAGCAAGTTCTACAAGATGGTTCCAAAATAACTATATGGAAGGATTTTCTTTTATAGATGGTTTAGGTACTGTAGATGTAAGTGCTGATATGAATAAAAATATATTTATTAGAAAAGGTGCAGCTAGAGATAATTTAACTTCAAGATTACTTAACGGTACTAGTTATACTGGAGCTGGTACTTTAATATATAGAGGTGGATGGTTACATGCTAATAAAGAGCTTTCTTTATATAATTGTAATATATTAGGAGAACTTAAATATAATACAAATGTAATACTAACTAATAGTATAGTTGAGGCTGGAGCATCAATTACAAATAGCTCTATTATAGCTCATGGATATGCATCTAATCAAACAAGTGGATATAATACTGGTAATACAATTACTGGTAAAATTTCTAATAGCATTATACAAGACATGGATAAATGTGAACTTGGAGGTGACTTAGTTGGGGTTGTTGGAGAGCATTGGTTTGAAGTAAAAATACCAGTAGATAAGAATTTTACAGATGTAAAGTTTCATATACCTGTATGGATAGGAAAGAACGTATGGTCTGGGACACCCTCAGATATTTCTTATGTCACAGTAACGAAAAAGTATATAGATGACATTAATACTCCTACGCTTGAAAAACTTTGGTATCAAGAAATAGATGTAAATGGAGTAGCAACAGACGTTGAAATAGTATAACATAAAATAATAAAACAATGGCAATTACATTATCAGACAATATAAAATTACCAGTTCCCAAACCGCTTAGAGATACAGACGTAGTTGGAACAAATGCTCCTAATAAACCGCCTAGTACTTATGCGACTAAGGAAGCAATTCCTTTGTATATGAGGTATCTTTATATGAAAGTTACTGATGCTGCTGGTACTGAATGGAGATTAGAGGACGAGAATGACTTTACAGTATGGACAGAAATAGTTGTTCCTTCTGGAGGAGGTGAGACAACAAAGCCTATCACAGCATCAGTTGCTGCTGGTGGAATATCTATAGGAGACTTAATTCCTCAGGGTACAGATCTTACAGAATTTGTTGAGCAGATTATATCTCCTCTTGTGTTACCTACGGTAGCTGCAAATAACAGAGTTACTCTTAATGGTATAACGTCTACAACCATGGAAGTTGGGTCACCTTATACCAGTCAACTATCACCTATTTATAATAGGGGAAGTATATCATCTAAGAATGGTACTCCAAATGTACCACTTACTGGTCCAAGTACTGGTTCTATTTATAATGGGGCTGGAGTAAATGCTTCTGGAGCAATTAGTATGAATATATTAGCAGGAAATAACTTATGGTCAGTTACTGAATCATATAGTGAGGGTACAGATACTTATTACGGAAGTGATGGGTTACCAGCCTCCAATCTTGATGCACAAAGAGCAGCAGGAAGTGTGACTGATAATTCTAATGTAATTACTGGAAGGTACAGATGGTGGTGGAGTGTAGGATCTATTCCTACGACATCTGCTGCAGTAAGAGCACTTACCCATAAAGGGTTTATGCCTACTAGTACGTTTACTATTAGTATACCAACTATGACAGCAGAAGTAGCATTTTATATTCCTGTAAATTCAGGAACAGTTACAGTAACACTTGTAGAGAGTAATGCTGATGTTACTGACACATTTACACCTATAGATATGGGAGTTGATGATGCAGCTGGAGTAGGGCAACAGTATACAAGATTTGAAACAATAATACCAGGTGGAGGTTATACTGCACCTAAGACATATAAAGTAGTAATATCATAACAACTAAATAATATAAAAACATGGCATATTTTGAATTACCCATTAGTGTAAGAATATCAGGACCAGATCCTATAGATGGGGACAGATATATAGCGGCTGATATAGCGGCCAGAGATGCGTTGCTTACACCACCTTCTATACGTGCAAAAGCAGGGCAACAAGTATTTGTTGAATCTAATCAGACACTTTATATATTAAAGGGTAGTACAAATGCTGATTGGGAAGAAGTAGGAGCAGGAGGACCAATAACTGGGGATAAATATTTTGAATTTATTCAAGCCCCAGCGTCTATTCAATGGACAATAAATCACAATTTAGGGAAATATCCATCAGTTAATGTAATGGATGCTTCTAACAATATAGTTGAATGTCAAATTCAACACTCAAATAACAATACCACTATACTTACATTTAATGTAGCTATAGACGGTACTGCTATATTTAATTAATTAATTAATAATAAATTTATTTAACATTTAAAACATTTTAAAATGGCATCAAAAAAATTTTTAGTAAATCTGGATTTATCAGGTAATTTACTTAACAATGCAAGAATAATGCACGGCGCAGCAGATCCAGCAGTAACTGGTTCAGACGCTGGTTTTATATTCTTCAACACAACGGACAAAGAACTTAAAGTATGGGACGGAGGTAATTGGATAACATCTACTGTTGACTTCTCATTACTTAGTGGAGACGTAACATCAACAGCAGCTGGTGTAGTAACTATCGAAGATGACGCGATAATTACACAGAAAATTATTGACGGAGCAGTAACAAATGCTAAGATGGCTGATATGGCCTCTAAAACATTTAAAGGTAATGCATCAGCAGGTGCAGCAGCTCCTCAAGATCTTACTGTAGCAGAAATGCAGGCAGAATTAGGAATTAATCCAGGTGGTGGAGAATTAAATGAGAAAGCTGAATTAGAAATTGGCTCTCAAACTACTACTACAATGGATATTAATTCCTCTGTAGCTTCTTCAGCTGGAGCACAAACTGATTCTGTAACTTTACCTCAGGTACTTTCTGGTGGTAATGCAGGACTTATGTCTGGGGCAGACAAACTTGCTTTAGATACTTTAGTATCAGCACCTGGAACAGGAGCCTTATCAATAACTAATGATTCTGGCCCTCTTACTAATGCTGCTATTACAGTTACATTATCTGATGGAGTTAATCCTGTAAAAACGCATACTATTCCTTTAGCAACTAATAATCATGCTGGTTTAATGGATACTGGACAACAGTCTAAATTAAATAATATTGAAGCAGAAGCTACTAAAGTAGTTAAGTCTGAGGTTGTTTATAGAAACTTTACATCTACTACAGATCCTAGTTTTACTAGTTTATCCGCTATAGCTTGGGTAACTGCAGATGCTGCTTTTGCAAGTTCTACAGACGAATTAGTTCCTACAGCATTAGCTGTTAAGACTTATGTTGATGGTAAAGTTGCTGGAAACAGTGCTTATCAAGGAAGTTACGACGCTGCTGGGGATAGTCCTCACCTTGATTCTGGTACAATAGTTACTGGACTTCATAAAGGTGATTACTACGTAGTTACTGTAGCTGGTGAGTTCTTTGGAGGAACTGCTGGTGGTGGAATAGATTTAGCTGTTAGTGATACTATTATTGCTAATAAAGTTGATCCTACTGTATTTGCTGATTGGGATATAGTTCATAGAACAATTAATGTTGCTTCTACTACTGTACAAGGTGAAACTTTCTTAGCTACAGACGCTGAAGCAATTGCTGCTACAGAAGCTGGTAATAAAGCTATTGTACCTACTAGTTTAAAAGCTGCTTTAGAGGCGCCTTTATATGGTGGTTCATCAACAACAGGTAACGCGAGACGTTACAGCTTTGAAGTAACTGGAGACGGTTCAACATCTTCATGGGTAATTAATCATGCTCTTGGAAAAAGAGAAGTAGTTGTTCAAGTATATGAAAGTACTGGGGCTAATTATGAAGAAGTTATTACTGGAGTTCAAAGAACTGATGATAATAATGTTCAGATTGATATTAACAATAACTTAGCTAATAATGATAAGTTAACAGTTGTAGTTGTAGGATAATCTTTAAACCTATATCGAATAGGGTCTTTGATCGGGCCCTATTTGTCTAAGTTATTTTAAATAACAAATTAATAATAATAAAATTAAGATATGGCCACTAAAAAGATATTAGTAAATTTAGATGTTACAGGTACTGGAGTATTCTCTGGAACGGCTACTGCAGCTCCAGCAGCAACTACAGCTCAACTAGCTACTTTAGGGCAAGTTAATATAGCTGTCGCAGGTAAAGAGAATGCATTTAGTAAAAATACTGCTTTTAATAAAAACTTTGGTACGGGGCTTAATGATGTTTCCAGAGGTAATCATGGGCACTCTAATTATGAACCTACTATTAGCCCAAAAAATTCAGCCTTTAACAAGAATTTTGGTACTACACCTGGGACTGTTTCTCAAGGAGATCATGCCCATGCGTATATTCCACTAGCAGGAACTACTGCATTAACTGGAAGTATTGTTCCTTCTGGTACTAACCTGAGAAGTTTAGGGTCTGATTCAAAGAGATTCAAACATATTTATGTGAACGATATTACAGGGCAAACAGCTTTATTTAGTAGTATAGTTACAGGTAGGCCTCAAGCAGGAACACCTAATCCTGTCGTAGGCCCAAATGAATTTGTATCTAGAGGCTGGGTAGAAGACCAGAATTTTGGAGGAGATAATGCTTTTATTACTATTATAGAAAAATCAGCTAATTATACAACTTTTGGTAATGATGCAGATTCAAATAAATTAATTGAAGCTAAAGTAGGTTTTAATACTTTGACTTTAAAGAGTGATGCTCTTACTGAAGGGTTTAGAGGACAGGTGGTTAATACCACTGGAAGTACAATTGTTATTGCGATTGATGTGGCTGATACAGTTACTGGAGGGTCTGGACCATATACAGTAGATGACGGATATTTTGCTTATTATATTAAAATAGGGCCTAATTTATGGGGGCTATCTATAGGTAAAGCACAAACAGCAATGCAATCTCCACTTACATTTCTACCTCCATTAAGCGAGACGAATGATGTTGTTAGTATGGCACAAGCAACGGCTAGTGTAAATGGATGGTTATCTAGTACAGATTGGTCAGCATTTCATAATAAAGGAAATATTACAGAAGTTTACGCAGGACAAGGAATAGCTGGAGGTGGTGTATCTGGTCAGGTTCAAGTTAGTCTGGAGGTTACAGGAGTAGCGACAGGAGATTATACAAATGCCACTGTAGGCGTTGATGCTTTTGGTAGAATTATTAATATATCTAGTGGTACTGCTGGTCCTACACCTAATAATGCTACTATTACAATAGCTGCAGGAGCATCTCTGGTTACTGGAGGTACATTTACACTTAATCAAGCAGTAAATAAAACAATAACAATAAACCATTCTACAGCAATAGGTAGTAAACATATTCCTTCTGGGGGATCCGCTAATCAGTATTTAAAATATACCTCTAGTGGTACAGCCGTTTGGGCATCATTACCTACTGGTGGAGATATGTTTAAAACTAATTACGCTACTGTATCTAATACAAAAGTAGATACTGCTATTAATGCAGATAATTTTGGAGGCCAAAGTTCTTCTTTTTATGCTACAGCATCAAGTTTAAGTAATTACTTAGCTAAAGCTGGAGGTACTATGACTGGAGATATTACTATGGGAGGTAATGATCTTGTAAATACAGGGGCAATTCTTGCTGGTGTATCTGCTCTTACTAAAACTCATTTTACACATGAACTTAATAAAGATCAAGCATTCCCTACTGTACTTGCAATTAATAATCAGTTAAATGATTCTAATGCATCTGCTAGAATAGAATTTGGTACTCATGGAGATAACTGGGCATTAGGAATGGGGTCATCAACAAATGACTCAAATGCGTTTCATATCTTATATGATCCAGGAGCTGGTAATACAGGTTCTGTAATGAGAATAGATGCTGGGACTAAACAAGTTTCGTTTCCTAATGACTTAACTGCACCTGACTTTATAACAAGTTCTGATAAAAGGCTTAAGACTAATATAAAGCCAATTGATGTAAAACCTTTAGATATAGATTATAAAGAGTTTGTATTCTTACAGGATAAGACACAGCTTCGTTATGGGGTAATTGCGCAAGAAGTAGAGGAAAAATACCCTAGTCTCGTTAGAGAAGATCATGAAGGAATGAAAGCTGTTAGTTATACTGATTTATTAGTTAGAGAAGTAGCTGCACTAAAAGCTCAAAATAAACGTTTAGAAGATAGATTAACAAAGTTAGAAGAAATAGTATTTAATAAGATATAATATGTTTGGAAATGAAGCAATATTTGGAACTAATATAATTACTGATATTCCTATAGATACTTGGGAACTTACTCTTATACCTAATAAGGAAGTTCATTTACAACCAGTAACTTATAAAGCAGAGTATAGCGTAGATGGGGGAAGTTGGGTAGAAGTTTCGGGTAATTCTGTAACTATTATTCAAACAGGGTCAAGTTCTACTATAATAATTAGGGCATTACGTGAAACAGATATAATATTTAATCAAAGTACTGGTATACAGCATGCTAAAATATTATATGGAGCATATATAATGAGATTTTCTGATACATTTAATAGTACAGAAGGGCTAGAATCCCTTACCATAGCGTCTGGGCAAAATGTAGACCATATAGATAGTCTTGCAGGGATGTTTTCTGGAAGTGATATTACAGACAGTTTTACTACTAATGTGGATTTTAGTAACGCTAAATTTTGTCATAGTATGTTTACTAGATGTAATGGTATAACACAAACAGTTTCTTCTAGTCTATTTGACTTTTCTAGTATTATATTTGCTTCATCAATGTATCGAAGTTGTGATAATCTTGTTACTATAAATAGTATGCCTTTACCTTTAGCAAAAGATGTTAGTGCATTATTTATGGACTGTGCAAGTCTTCTTCATATACCAAATATGAGTTTCCCAGAAGCCACTAGTTTAAATAGACTTTGTGGGGATGATGGAGGAAACGCACATGTACTTCAAACTGTAGGAAATATTTCAGCACCTAAAGGTGAAACTTTTTTCGGTATGTTTCAAAGTCAACCTAATTTAACATCTATAGGAAGTTTAGACCTTTCTCACGCTGAAAAAATAGAGTTTATGTTATATAAATGTACTGCATTAACGTCTATAAATATAATATCTCCGTTAGGGCCTACTATAACTAAAGCATCTTTTGCATTTGGTGAGACTAATTTAAGTATGGATTTAGAAATAGATTTATCTAATAATACAACTTTCCAAGGAGTTTTTGATACTAGTAAATTTACTAAATTAACTATAGGAAATGTAGTAATGACAGAAAGTAATCTTGTTACATTCTTTGGCATGCCAGCACTTACTGATATATGTGGTAGTATAGATACAACTGGCGCTACTTCATTAGGTAATTTATTTGGAGGTAATACAGTACTTAATCATCCAACAAGCGCAGAAATAACAACATTAGAAGGAGGAGGAACATATTCGTATACTTGTCCTTAATAATTAAATAAGAAAATATGGCAGCATTACCAACAGGAATTATAAAATTATCAGAAGTAATACAACACTTTATAGACAAGGGAGTTGGAACATTCACTAAATTAAGTGAGTGTATTGCTGTGTTTGACCCAGCCAGTGCTAATTCTACTTATTATCCAGGGGGCACAGTAGATAGATTAAGTTATTTTAAAGGGTACGACCATATAACAATAACACTAGTTCAATTTAGTCTTACATCTTCAGGATATGGGCCTTCTTCTGGAGCCTGTAATGATCATACACATGTATTTAGATGGCATGATGGTGCTGGTACTTATCCAGTTTTATCAGATATAATATATGCTACAAATGATGTTAATGATGAGTTTGTAGGCCTAAATAAATATTATGGAGTGTATTCAGAAAATACTACTATAAAAGTTAATGCTGCAGGTATTGTACTAGATAAAGTAGTATGCCCTTCTGCGCCAGATGCACCTACTAATCTTGCTTCTTCTGCTATAACATCTAATTCATTCACACTAAGTTGGACAGCTCCAGCTAATAATGGAGGAAGTACAATAACAGATTATAAAATATATAATGGGGGAGGGTTACCGTATACTACTACTGGAAATAATAATACTAGTATATCTATAACAGGTTTAGACCCTGCTACTACATTAACATGGACAGTTAAAGCAGTAAATGCTATCGGGGATTCTGCCCCATCTACTGGATTAAGTGTTACAACATCCGCATTAATTTTAACTCAATTTGGAATTGATATATATAAATCAGGAACATCACCAACAGGAGCTTGTTCAGCGCTTGCTGGGGGGTGGTTACAATATTATCATAATGGAAGTGGATCTGAGCCAGCAAGTGGTGATATTATTTATACTACAAGTACTGGTTCTTCTGTATTTATAGGGGATGATAAATATTATGTAGTAAATACATTTGGAGACGGTACTCCTATGAAAGTAGATGATAATGGAGTTGTAGTAACAGTTGGGACACCATGTCATTAATAATATAAAATAATAATATAAAATAATAAAATCATGAGTAGAAGAAGTGTAGTAACGTATGTAGTAAATACAGAAAAAGATAAACCCTTTCTTGGAAGAAATCAAATAGGGTCAATAGTATATGTAAAAAGCACTCAAAAATCTGAAGTATTCACTGGGGATGATTGGGAGCCAATATCTGGAGGAGGAGGAACAACTGTAAAGGGCTCTGATACTGTGGCTAATATTATAACTAAACCAGGAGTAGAAGGAGAAATGTGGATATCTACTACTGCAGGAGATGATGGGAATACTCCACCTAATCCTGTTGCTATAGGTGATGCTTTAGTATATAACGCTGCATCTGGAGTATGGGAAACTGTAGGACCAATTGCTGGCCCTGCTGGACCTCCTGGGCAAAATGGAGCAGATGGTAGTGATGGTAGTGATGGGGCTGACGGAGCTACTGGACCAGCGGGTGCAGATAGTACAGTTCCTGGACCAGCAGGAGCTGATGGAAATGATGGATTGCCAGGTGCTAATGGAACTGATGGAGCAAAAGGAGACCTTGGAGAAAAAGGAGACCCTGGAACGCCAGGTGTTGATGGGGGTGAGGGGCCTGCTGGACCAAATGGGCAAGGAGTTCCAAATGGCGGTGACGCTAATCAAGTTTTAGCAAAGGTAGACGGTTCTGATTTTAATACAATATGGGTAGACCAGTCTGGAGGCGGAGGAGTTACTGTAATAGATAACTTAACTTCTACTAGCCCTACAGATGCATTGTCTGCAAATATGGGGACACATTTATTAGACTTATTAGAAACTCATGAAAATAACGACGCTAGACATTTATCAATAGATCAGAATGCTGCTCTAGATGCGGCTAATGCACCTGATGCAGCTAATCCAGTTGCTACTATGGCAGATATTTCAGCAGGAACTCCTGGAACAGCATGGAAAGGTATTTGGGGAACAGGTTCATATGATAAAGGAGATCAAACTACAGATAAAGGATGGTTAAAGATAGCTAATAAAACTACAACAGATAGACCTTCTCCTGTAGCAACTAAAGTATCTAGTTATATATATCAAGGTAAACTTGAAGATAATAATGATGTTACTGGTACACACATACTTGCAGGGCAAAGATACTCATTTTTAGCGCCTTACTTTTTAAAAGCAATTAGATTATTTACTAAGATAGATCAAACATATCAAGTATTTGCAGTATATGATCCTTTAGGAGATCCTATATTCAGACAACTTTTAAGTTATAAAGCAACTACTGATGGTTGGAGTACATTTGATATTAATGATGTTCTTATCGAAGGTAGTACTCATATAGATATTATAGCTAAAGTAGAGAGTGCAGCTGGAGCAGCAACAGAAGAATTAGGAGATTACTGGTATTACCTTCAAACAGGTGTAGTACCAACAGCTGATGGGCAGATATATCATGATCCTAATGATAAGACTAAAATGAAGATCCATAAAAATAATATAGCGGGGCATCCTATGGCGTCATTTGAGCATATGACTACTGGAGATACTATTAGGATAAAACAAATTATATGGACTTTAACTGCTGCCCCTGTTGATGCAGGAGACTATTGGAGTTTTGATATTGATCCAGAGCTAATAGCTACTTCTGGGGCTATTGAGACTGTTACTTTTACGCAGTTAGCTTCTACAGATGTTATAAATCATAATTTTGATATTAATTATTTTACTTCTAATCCTGAAGTAGAGGGAATTTATGAACTTAATGGTAATTATGACCCTAGTGGAATAGCGCCTGACGGTAATCAATATATAATAGATATAGAAACACAGCAAGTAGCTATTTCACAGGATTGGGATTTTCAAGCTTATTCTGCAGAAGTACTATGGGATGGTATAAGTGTAAGTGGTACAAGTATGAGTGCATTAAATGTACCGTCACCAGCACCGCCAGCAAACGACCCTCCTGCACCAACAACTGGATTATTAGCAAGGTATGCTGAATCAGCTATGCTTCCTATACCTGTTACATCTCAATATGAACCATTTAGATTTACGAGTCATACAACAGTAGATAGAAATAACGGATTCTTTGATTTTCCTATAGTTACTGGACAACCTTATTTAACAGTATTAGCAGACGGTGTATACAAATTAAGAGTTAATATCTCTGTTAAAACATCTAAAAATGCAACTTTATTCTTTAGATTATTTAGAAATGATGGCACTGCTTCATGGCAAGAATCTGCAAGAAATTATATAGCTAAGAGTAAATCAGATACTGTTTCTATGACTGGTGTGCTTGAATTAAATGCTGGGGATAAGTTAGAACTTAGAGTAAAGAGTAGTATAAATACAGATATGGAAGTACTAGCAGCTAATTGGGAAATAGAAAAAACAAAATATTAATGAAAAATATTATAGATATAGTAATAGACGGTACAGAATACATCGCTATTAAAGTAGGTATAAAGCAGAATACAACACCTAGTAAAGATAACTTTAGATTTGCTATTATTACTAGGTTTTGGGACGATACTGTACAAACGTTAGGTGTTATGAATGCCTTTCAAGGTAAGGATCATCTGATGCAATGTAAGACTCTTGAGTTGGCCTGGAAAGACAATAAGACTGGAATAAGCTGTATACCTAAAGGGGAATACAGTGTTGTTCCTTATGCAAGTCCTTCTAAAGGAGATGTGTATTTGCTTGAAAATGTAGAAGATAGATCCATGGTAGAGATACATGTAGGAAACTATAATTCTGATATTCAGGGGTGTATACTTGTTGGAGATAACTTTTCTTATATTAATAGCGACAAAGAGGCAGATGTAACAAATAGTAGAAATACTTTTGAAAGGTTAAAAACTGTGTTTGGTTACGAGCCTTTTACACTATTCATAAGATAATAAATAAATATTGTGATGAAAGAAGACGAATTAGATAAAATAGAAAGAATGACTATTAGATTATTTTTAATAATTATTCTTGTGTGGGTTACTATAATGCTTTTTAGAAGTTGTTCAGTATCTTATATTAAGATAAAGAATAGTAAGGACATTAAGGTTAAGTCTGTTTTAGACGAGCCAAATGACAGCATTGCTGGAGGAATAGTTAAGGGGGCCGTAAAGGTAATCGAGACTGTTGAAGACGCTACTGTAGGTAATGTAAGAACTGGTATAAAAGTTATAGGAGATACAATAAAAAAGAAAAGAAACAAAGATAGTTTAAAATAATACATTGCGCCAATTGTTCGGGCTCGCTACCACCAATATTGGACTGAAGTGTGAGATGGCAATAGTTTTAAGTAATTATTGCCTTTTCTTTATTATTAAATTTATTTTTAGTATTATTAAATATAGTAAAAAGATATAAAGATGAGTTATAACCCATATATACAGAGAATATTAATAGAACAAATACAAGAGTTTGAGAGCCTTGATCTACAGGATTTTATTCCAGTCGATCCTAATAAACTTCAAATGCTTGCATATGAGCAGAGTGTGAATAGATTCTACATGATAGAGTTTCCGTCTGATGGTTCTGGGAATGTTATAGTTAACAAAGCTACTTTGGCTACTGGGCATACTGTAAATACAGATGATCTATCTACTCCACGAGGTTTTGAATTCAGAGCAGGTTGGGATTTAGATGCAGTTGTAGAGGCTTTATGTAATCCACCTGTTCAGGGAATATTAACATTTAATGCAACACCATATTTAGTGGAGGTCAATACTCCTACTAATATAACATTATCATATAACTGGGATAAGAAAAGTGAAGGAGATGCTGTGATATCTTCTGTACAGTACTATAGAGGAACGTTACCAATAGGAACTATTCCAGATCTATTAACAGCAACAAATGTAGGGCTGATTACCTATAAAGTAGAGTTCACTACATTAGCTACACCACAGTTTCCAGCCTCAACTAAAACAGGAACAGATACAGTGAAAGCAATATATCCATTTTTTATAGGAGCACAAGATACGTCATTAATAGGAGATATAGGAACTTTAGATAGTCACCCAATACAACCTCTTCATGATATAAATGCTACTCATTATATGATGGCTAATTTTAATACATTAGTACCACCAGCTACACCTACACCACAAAAGAATTACTGGTTTGCAACTCATCAAAGTATGGATCCAATTTCTTGGGTAGCAGTAGATAGTAATGGAGTAGAAGATAATTTAAATAAAGGTCCTATAGGGACAGCTTTTTCCAATATTGGTAATTTAACATATAAAGGAAATTCTTATAAAATATGGATGGGAACACAACCTACTTTTTATAATAGCAGAATAAAGATAAAATTTTAATATATGGCAACAGAAGGTATTATACCAGGACAAAGTAGTATAAATGTAAGATATTTTAATCTTGGAAAAGGAGCGTTTGACGTAAAGTTAGCCGTAGTAAACTTAGCAGAACTTAATTCCCTTATTGCGGAAGTAGGAGGATTTTATGATAGTGGTAACCTTGTATGGGTTATGTCTGAGAGAAAACATTATATTATAAATATAGATGGATCAGGTACTGTAACTGCAGCAGAACACGACTTAGGTGGAAGTGGGGGAGGATCCCAAATTCCTAATAGTGGTTTAATGTATTATGGAGGACAGCAAACAGTATTTGATTGGGAAATCAATAGTGCTGCTTATGCGAAGCCTTCAGTAGTAGGGTATAAAAATGGAGACATGATTGTAGCAGCTGATGCTATAACAGGATTCTGTACTCGCTTTGATGTTTGGGAAGTAGAGATAACTACATTTTCTGAGGGTTATTTAAGTAGAGGTTCTATAAAAGGAGATGATGGTTTAAAAGGAGATAAAGGAGAGACTGGGGATAAAGGAGAAGCCTTCCAAGTAAATGGACAAGGCCCTTATGCTAGTATGCCTGATTGTACTGATTCAAATGTATTTGATGGGTTTGCTTATTTAGCCACTGACCAAGGACTTATATATTTTGCTATAAAGCCTACGATTGGGCAATGTAGTTGGTCTTCAGGGGCACCTTTTGGTAAAGGAGATCCAGGACGATCTACATATACAGTATTTAGAAGATCAGTACCAAAATTAACTAGTACCGATAGACCTGCAGATGATTCTGTACAAGAGGTTGTTATTGCTCCTCCAGGTAACTTATGGTTTGACGGAGTTCCTCCAGAAGATGGTAATCCAGGTACAAATGATGTATTGTATATGTCTCAAGCTACTTATGCAGTAATAGATAGTACAGTAACACCTATATTAACTGATCCACCTACATTCTCATGGACTACTCCTACACAGGTAGAAGGAGCCGATGGTTTAGATGGTAGAGAGGGAACAGATGCTGGATTTTGGGTAGTTTGGAGTGAGGGCAAAGATAAGCCTGCAATACCAACAAATAAACCAGTAAAGGATCCAGTAACTGGAGAAGATACATGGGCGCCTGATGGTAGCCAAACATGGTTCGACGATATAGATTATGGAAATGTAGATAAAGATGATCCTCGTTGGATGGCTCAAATTAACTATAATGGAGCTAATGCTCTTTGGGGAACTTGGGTTGTAACCTTAATTGGAGGAGAAAAACCACCTTATAAAGTAAATATATTTGCTAGAGAAGAAGCTCAACCTGCAACACCTACATTAGATGTTGACTACATTCAACTTGACGGTACTTTCACATCTGGTGCAAATGCTGCAACTTTAATTAATGCTTCTTTACCACAAGCTATTTGGTTTGATGGTCCACCACCAATGCCTTCACCTGTACCTGTACCAGCTCCAAGACTTTGGATGACTGAGGTATTTATAGAAGTTATTGGGCCTAATAGTAACTGGAGTCCTCCAGTAGAGATTGATGGTGCAGAGGGAGATGAGGCTGGAGTATGGACAGTATGGACAGATAATGCCGCTACTGATGTGAACGCATTACCTATACTAGAAACAGCTAATGATATAATTAATAACGAACTTGATACAATAGACTTAACAGGGTCGCCACAATGGTATGATACTAACGATACTGCAGATGCAGTGTGGATGGCTCAAACATATTTTAGAAAAGGAGTATGGTCTGCGTGGAGAAAAATGAAAGTAAAAGGAGAAAAGGGAGATCCTGGATCAAGCTTTACAATTGATTCTCAAGGAAACGGAGCACCTACTGGCACAATGTATTGTGATAAACCTAAGGGGTGGTCATATTTAAATTTGACATCTAGTTTATTATACTTTAAAACAACAGATATACAAGCGGATCCTTGTACGGGAGTTGGATGGTCTGCTGGAGCGCCTTTTGGAAAGGGTTCTAATGGGGCCAATTCTTATAATTTATTTGCTCAAGGGCCTGTTACACCAGCGCCTACAGCACCAGGACCTAATGTAAGAAAAGATGCTGCTATAGGGTCTCTATGGAAAGATGCACCTCCTGTAATAGCAGTAGGTAGTGTTAATAAACTATGGATGACAACTACAAATTATGCTGTTAATGACGATAATACAACATCGCCTGTATCCTTTACATGGTCTACATCTGTACAGATAGATGGAGAAGAGGGTGTAAGTGCAGGTATCTGGTCTATATGGAGTTCGGCAGCAACACCGCCACCTCCACCACCAGCTGGTACAGTAGTATCAAATGATGGGTCTTCTATTAATTTATCTGGAGCCGCAGATTGGGAAGATGACGTGGCACAATTACCTGGCCCTGCTATTTGGATGGCAACATCTTTTTACAGACCAGCACAACCTACTGAAACAGGAGATGCTAATGGATGGGTATGGACAGTATGGACAATTAATAAAGTTAAAGGTGAAGATGGAAATACTGGAGTAGATGGTACTCCTGCATATTCTTATGTTCCTACCACAGTATTTTTAAAGAGATTAGCAACTGATACAGTTTTACCAGGAAGTAGCCCAGTAGGGTTCTGTCTGACTAATACTAATAATGTGTATTCTATAAATGATACTGGAGGAATGCTTATTGGGGCTACTCAATTTAGTTTCACACCAGATCCAACACACCCATATAGAACATTATATGATGGTATTCCAAATACTACAAATGATGAGAGAGTTTGGATGTTATCTGGAGTACTGAATAGTAATGATCATTTATGTAGTAATTTATATCACTGGCCAACACCTTCTATATTGAAAGACACGGCTGGTATTGATTATAAATACCATAGAGGGGCTGGTTCTCCTTCTAGTGGGCAGTCTGGTACTAAACCTGCTGATCCTTCTGGTTCTGGAACTAATCCAGATACTATAGGATGGTATGATGATCCAGATCTAGTTGTAGGGAATGCCTTTTGGATAGCTCAGAAAAACTGGAGTGAGGGACCTGCAGCACAATGGAAGGTATACCAGATTAGAGGAGAAGACGGTGCATCTAGTAATGTAAATGTATATTATAGTACATGGTATAATTATAATCCAAATAGCCCAGAAGCAGTATTTAATAGTGTAGGGGTACAAAATATGTTAGGAACTCCTGACAATAAACCAGCTATCTGGACACCTGGTAGAGAGACAGATAATCATGTATATTCAGATATTTGTGCATCTTCTACAAATAGTTATTTTGTAGCTGAAAGAATGGGAACTACCCCACCTCCGCCAGCAGTACCAGAAGACCCTGCTAGAGGATTATATAATCCTTTTATAGCAGATGATTGGGTAATAAGTAGAATTGACGTTACAGCTTTACCTCTTAGAAACACTATAAATTTTAGTAGTTCTGTTGAATTAATATCTACTGGAAATAAATTAAATAAAGCTCTTTCACATACTGCAGGAGTTATACGTCTTGCACGCCCTGGGGATACAGAAAAAGTTACTGGAGGTGCTGTGGATATTGTAGATGGTATTGATCCTGGGTCAACTATACGAAATGTAGGTTTTCCTTCAATATTTATAACAAACTGGGTGAATCATTTTACAGACGAGACTTTATTACTTAAAGTACATATTCAACGTTTTGGTAATGTGGACCCAAATACAGTATGTAATGGAGGTACTAATATGATAGGAAATTTTATGCATGATGGTAAATATGCGTATCCAGAACCTGGAAGACAGATTTATACTGATACTAGAGCTCCTTGGTCACCACTTCTAGCTGGGGATCCTTCTCAATACTTTAAAATTTGGAAGTGGACTGATAACCCACAAACAGCTAATGCTAGTATTATAGAAGTAGATGCAAATGGAATAGTGTTAGGTGGTGGAGGTCTTTGCCCTTAATAAATAATAAATAGAATAAATAATAAATAATATTGAAAATTATGAAATATCGCAATAACGTTAAAAGCAGAAGATTTGGAACTGGGGGTCAGTCAGGATACTCTACACAAACTCCTATAACTGGTAATTCTACAACGGAATTAAATCAACCAGGGATGACTCCTATTGACGGGTCTACAATGAAACCTGCTCAGGGGGTTAATCTTCAAGGCAATGGTGATGGAAGTTTAGCAGGATTGGCAAGTAATCCAACTATGCAAGGAATGGCTTCTTCAGCTGTTGGGGCAGGAGTTGATCTTGCAGCTGATTCTTTAGCTGATAAGAAAAACTATACTCATACTAAGAAAGAGGCTGCTGGTACTATTGGTGGGTCTATTTTAAAAGGTGCCGCTACTGGAGCTATTGCAGGAGCAGCTGGATTAAATCCAGTTACTATTGCTGCTGGAGCTGTTATTGGAGCTGTTACAGGTTTAGTTACAGGACTTCTAAAGAATAGAAAAAAGAAAAAAGCTGCTGAAGCTAATCTAGATAATAGAAATGAAGGGCAAGCTGCCAATGCTTCTAATATCAGATTAAAAGAACTTATGGCTAGGGGACAATCAAGTGGGGCTCCTACATCAGGACCTACTAATGCCGCTGCTGCTCCTGCTCCATTGAATGGACAACCAGCACAGGCAGCACAACCAGCTGCAGCTGCACCAACTAGACCTACTCCTCAATTTGCGGGGTATGCTAGAAAAGGGCTTAAGTTTTCTGCAAGTGATATAGTTAATATTAAAGCTATTGCTGCTAAAAAAAAAAGATAAGTTTTAAATCTGGAGGAGTTTTAGCACCTACTGTAAATATAGTGCCTAATGGTGTTTTACATGAGGAGTTTAATGAACTTGGAGATAAAGGCATGCCTGTTGTAACATGTGATATGGATAAACAGGTATGTGAAAAAAAGTATGAGATAGAGAAAGATGAACTTATCTTGACTAAATCTACTACTAAGACAGCAGAAGAATTATCTAAAGGAGGTAAATTAAAAGAATTAGGAGAGTTTATGACTCTACAATTACTTGCAAATACACATTCTTTTACAGATAAATTCAGCGACCTTAATAAACTAAATTAAGAAGATGGAACAGATAAAGATAGGAAATGATATATTCACGGTAACTGTTGTAACTAGTCAAGAAGCTATGACTCAGGGTTTAGGGGGAACAGACTCTCTAGAGAAAGGCACTGGTATGCTATTTGATTTTGGTAAAGCTAGTGAAATAACTATGAATATGATGAAGATGAAATACTCTTTAGATATGATATTTATAGGAGAAGATGATAAAGTTATAAAAGTTGTTTCTATGGAGCCTGGTGAAAATGAGGTGACTGTTCCTAACGTAAGATATGTTGTAGAAGTTAATAAAGGAGAAGGTGCTGGAAAAGTAAAGCCAAAAGAAGAACTTGAAGAAGAAGTAAATGATAATATGAAGAATGAAGACGAGAGTCAAAATATGATAGTGAATAGTAAAAATATATCAGGAAGCATACAAGAAAAATTTCAGGCTGGAGGAAGCTTCAAACTCTATGAAGAGGAGGTAAAAGCTCTACCTGGATCTATGCACGTGTTAGATGATACAGGTAAGGTCCTTATGAATATAACTGGAGGAGAGAGAATCTTTTCTATAGGACATACTGAGAAACTTATAGCGGGAGCTAAAAAAGTAAAAGCAGGTGAATTACCACCTGAAGAACTTGGAAAAATTATGGCAAACATAATCCAAATTCAAAACACACAAAAACCTGAATATGTTAATTAATGAAAGCTAAATCACAGAATAAAGAACTTTACACATCATTAAAAAAAAGAGCAGGGGCTCGAAAACAGACCAAGGTAGAAATAAACAAAGCTACTAGGGATGTAATTAGTGGCCTATTGCCTAAAGTCAAGGAATCTAAAGATAAGGATAGTAATAATTATAAGAAGATGCTTAATCAGGCACAGTCTAATTATGATAAAAAATTAGCTTCATTATCTAAGGCGTATTCAAATAAACTTAATGAGAGTATAGGCGTAAGTACAGACAAAATAAAAGGATTAGAAACCCAACTAAAAAAGGGGGATAAAAAATTTAATACTCTTTTAAACAGAAGTAGTAATTCTTTTGCAGCTTTAAATTCTCAAATAAGAGAACTAGCTAAGCAGAAGTCTAATGTCGCAGTACCTACACAGCCTGCTCCTGTGCCTACATCTGGAGCTGTTACTAGATCCTATGAGGATACACCTTTATTTGATTTTAACATATCACCTACAAGTTACCAAGATACTTTAACATCTCCATTACCTCCAATTACAAATACTGCAGATTCTTTTAACAGTATAGGACTTGCTTCATTGAGTATAGATAAAGAATCTTTAGGGGTTGGATCCTTTATTGATTTTGGAAACTATCAGATAAAACTTACAAACAAATTTGGAATAAGAAGTGGTGCGAATGCAGTAAAAGGAGTACCAGAAACAGAGCATTCTAATGGGATAGATATCAGATTATATAAAGATAATAAACCAGTGGATCTTCCTATATCTATTGCAGACGGTACTATAGTAAAAATAGAATTAGACGGGAGTAGCACTCCTATACCAACCAGTGAGGGAAGAGTAGGAGGATATTACATGTATGTACAACTAGATGAGGACCCTACTAAGATTGTAAAATATGTACATCTACCAAAAGAAGTATTCTCTCTTAAAGGAGATCTAATGGGGAAGCATTTAAAAAGAGGAGATATAATAGTTAATAGTACTGGCACATCTGGTACTGGAACAGCCCCTCATATTAAAGTAGCAGTAGGTACATACGATGCAAAAACTAATAAATCTTTTATGGATTATAGTAAAAAAGAGAACGATCCTACAAATTTATTGCTTACAGGTAGCCTTTAATACAATAAAGTTAAAAAATTATAGTATTATATATAAGATAATATTGTAATCATAAAAATAATAATTAATTTAAAATAATTTCAGAAATGGGACATTACTTAAACACTTACGGTAAAAAACGTAAATTTCAAGAAGGTGGCGCAATGGCACCAGCACCAGAAGCAGGAGGAGCACCCCCTGCACCAGAAGCAGCACCAGGAGGTGGCGGAGAAGAAGAACTTTTTGCACTAGCTGAAGCAGCTGTACAGGGAGACCAAGAAGCAGCTACTCAATTGGGTATGGCTCTTGCTCCAATGATTTTAGAACAAGCATCTGCAATGGGACAAGAAGCTGGAGGAGGCGCTGAACAAGCTCCGCCTGAAGGTGGAACTCCTGTATTTGGATCAGGAGGAAAGTTTTTAAGAAAAGTATAATTCTATTTTTCTTTTGATTTTATTACCCCTTCTTATCAATTGATGAGGTAGGGGATCTTTTGTTAATATTAATATAACTTAAAATGGCTGATAACACCACAAATAATGATGGACTAGTGCCTAAAAATAACGCGTCTATTACTTATACAAATGGGGACTCTGAAATAACAAAAACTACTAAGGATGGTTATGTTACTACGACGACCACAACTACTCCAAGTACTATAGGAGTTAATACAAAGCTTAAGTCTAAATTTGACTATGCTAAATCTCCGAGTACTGTTGCTCAAGATGTTCCTAAAGATGGTGCATTGTCTGATTTTGTTGCTATTAGTAAGAAAACCATAGATGACTATAATCTTACTCCAGAGAAAAGAAAAGCTACTTTAGAGAAGATGGCAAGCGGTATGACTTTATATGAGTCTATAATGAACGTAGCTGTAGAGGATGGTCTTAGAAGACTTGATCTTAGTAAATATGATGCTGCTGGTGGACCTGGAGGAATAACTCAAATGGACATTGACACTTTGTATATGAGAAAGTGGTTAGATGATAATACTACTATCGGAGCTCATCAAAAAGTAAGATATACAAAAGCTTTAAATGTATTAGCTAATGCTAAGAATAGAGGATTTAGTGTTATAAGATCTGATGATGGTAGATATTGGCTAGAGAGTGAAGAGGGAGGAGTTAAAAAATATGCTATTAATGGACTATTAGATGTAAAAGAAATAGTTGATTTAGTATACGATAAGGCTCCAAATGATACTCTTGAAAAAGATAGTAAGAAAGGAGATGGTTCAACAGTCTCTCCTAAAAAGAAAAAGAAAATAGTTACTGAGCCTGGGGAAGATTTACCAGAGGATATTATAACTAACGGTTTTGAATTTACTGAGGCTGAGAAATGGTATTCAATGGGGTTCATTACTGATGTTGGAACTACAGTTCTTGGTATGGCTACAAAACCAGCTGGAGGACTTATCGGAGCAACTGCTTCTTTAGTAGGTGGAATTGTATCAATAGGTATGGAAGGTTATGCAGATTATCTTAGTGGTAAGTCTGCTGGTGATATAGCAATTAATGCTGGAGCTAGACTAGCTTTAGAGGGTGCTGAGGCGGTTACATTTGCACCGTGGTCTATAATGAATAAGCTTAGAAAAGGGAATATTATGTATAACCTATTCAAGAAAGCTATGCATTATGGAATGGGATTAAATTTAGTTGCTACTGCATTCGATAAGCAAAATGCTGAAATTATAAAAAAATTAGATGAAGGAAGTCTTTCTGATTTAACTATAGACGATTGGAGACAAATCACTAGAGTTATAACTGGAGCCTTAGCGGTAGGATCTATTGTAGGTACTCATGTAGGAAGTAGAAGAAGACTTAAAAGAGAAGCTACTAATTCTGTAGAAAATGGAATTGGAGTGGATACTAAGTTAAAGCAAATAGAAGCATCTTCTAGACTTAATGAGGAATCTATTAAGCCTAAGCTAAAGAAAAAATTTATTGAAAAAGAAAAAGTTATAGCTAAAAAAGATCTAGATAAGATTAGAACAAATAAAGATGAAGGTTTACAGGCAAAAAAACAGGAACTAAAAGATATAGAAACTAATAAGAAAGGGACTATAGAAGATGCAAAAAAAGAAATTACTTTTTTAACAGGTAAAAAACTTACTGCAAAGCAGAAAAAAATCAATGCTCAACAAAGACAAAAAGTCAAAGGAGCAGAAAAGGTAGCATCAGAAGAAACAGGTTTTATAGACACTCGTATAAAGATGGAGAAAGAGAGTGCTAAAAATGCACGAAGACAAGTTGGTAAAGATGCACGTAATAATGCAAATACTAGAACTGAGAATACTGCTGGAAGAGTGTCTGAAAAGGCTAGAAAAGAATTAGCTGGTAGATTACACGAAAAGTCTAAAGGTAAACCTACTCCTGAGCAAATGAAGGCTGAGCATGATACTAAAGATATCTTTGGGTATACTGGAGGTACTAGGCAGATAAATAAAGCTAGAAAGAAAGCAGGGATGTCTACTGAGGCGGATATTAAAGCTAGAAAGCCACAATCAACTAATGAGAAAAAAGTTGCAAATGTAGAAAAGAAAATAGAGTCTAATAAAAAGAAGCAAGATTTAGTATCTAAAAAACTTAAGTCTGCTGAGGGTAATGAAAAAACTAAATTACTGACATCTAAAAAGAATTTAAAAGAAGCTGAAAAAGTTCTTAATAAAGAATTAAAACTAGTTAAAAAAACTACTGGAGGGCCTAGTAAAGTTAGAAAAGTGTTTACAAATGCTGGACGTATTGAAGAAGTATTATCATATAATGCTCTTCCTAATTCTGTCGGTACTGTTAGAGCTGCTTTAAAATCTCTTACTTTATCTGATTTAAGTTATGTAAGTAGAGCAGGGAAGCATAAAAAGCATAAAATATATACTAATAACAGTGCTCTAACTACTTTCCTTACTGAAGCAGGATACAAAGAATCTTTAGTTAAAGAATTAAATGTGTCAGAAAAACAAGATCTTATGAGATATGTTATATACTATAAAAATGCAAGACCGCCTATTAAAAGAGCTGGGGGAGTATTTAAAATGCTTATACCTAAAAAAGTAATAAAAGCACAACAAGGATTTGCAGTAACTCATAATCCTGCTAAATTAGTTTCAAGGAAAGTACCTGCTGGGTATGCTTCTGATCCTAATGCTGTTGCAACTGTATCTAATATTAATTATGCAGATATTTTAAAGCCACCAGTAGAGTCTATTGATTATGCTTCTATACTGAAGCCCCCAACTACTACAGAACTTAGTAAAGTAACACCTTACTCTAGTTATTATTATGTAACTGCGGACGGTACACCTGTAGCCCCTGGGGTAAAAACACCTTATGTAGTTAGCACAGAGAATCCAGGGAAGATTATACCTTATGATGAGAATGCTGATTATAACGATGTGAATAAAGAATTTAGAGGGCTTGTTGATGGTAGTAATGATAAAGGACCTAACATTGAAGGAGCGGTATATGTAGATCAAAATGGGCAAGTAACTCAAGATGGGGCTAAAACAGAATGGATTCTTATCCCTAAAGATTATAATAATGAGACTAAAGCAGGGCGTATTTACAAGCTAGATGCTAATGGTGGATTTAATGATTTTAAAGATGTTACAATTGCAGGGTATGTACAAGAAGGTACTCCAGTTGTTGTTGGGGATTTAAGTAATACTGGAGATCTTGGAGTAGTTCCTACAACAGGGACTGAGACAACACGCACACCAGAAGAAATAGCAAGAATTCAAAAAGAATATGATAATGCTAAAACTTTATATGGTGGGCCAGATCCAGATACTGGGAAAAGAAAGTATGTAGATATTCTTAAATATATACAGCCAGGTGATTTTGTACATAATGGAGACATTTTAGAAGAGAACTATATTAGAAGTGACGTACAGCCAGTTATTGAACAAACAACTCCTGTAAGAGATATGGCGTATTTCGATAGATCTATGTCAAAGCTTTCAAAACAACCTATATTAGATACTGCAGATTATTTTGCAGGAGCTTCTTTTAAAAGAAAAGTACATAATGATACTGAGGTAAAACGTCAAGATCTTATAGCTAGAAATAATGAGTCTGTGTTGAAACAACGTGAGGCTAATATGAGAATAACTAATAGAAATATAGCTTCTAATATGGCTGCTATGAATCAGAATATAATGCAAGAAAATCAAATGAGAGCACAATCTGCTCAAAGTAGATTAGTTGCTAGACAAAAACAATTAGAATCTGATAATAAGAGATATGATAATATTCTTAATGGAACTAGTAAATTTATTAGAGATCTATATGAGAATAAACAAAATAGAAAAGATAAAGCATCCTACAATGATTTAGTACAAAAACGCTATACATATAAGAATGAGTGGGAACCTAGAATTCTTGCTTTAATTTCTGAAGGTAAGATGGAAGATGCGATGGTATTAAAAACTAAGTTCGCTAAAGAGTACAAAGTACATCCAGATGTATTATTAAAAACTGTATTAAATGCAAAAGGAGGAGTGGATAATCCATTAGATGTATCTACAGAAACAGTGCAAGATACTACTACGGATACTACTATTTAAATCTGAAAAATATGAAAAAAAGAAAGCAAGTAGGCCTTTTAAAATATAGTGATAGAATTACATTGACAAAGAAGTTCCAAGGTGGAGGTTCTTTTTCAGGATTTGCTGGTGGTTATAACTGGAGAGAAGATCCTTATGAAATGATGTTGTTGAAAGATAGGCTGAATAAGGAAAGATTTGATGAGTATGGTCCAAAAGGAAGGTATGGAAAAAGGGGAACTAGCGGTGCTAGACGTCCTGGGTACACTAAACCTAAGACAACTAAAGAAGGAGTGATAGAGCCTGTAGTTATTAAGGATGGGCTGGCTGGTACAGTTTCTCATTTTAATCAAAAACTTAAATCTCAATTTAATGGTCTAAAGACTATACTAGAAAATAATGGTATAGAAGTTTTAAATTCTAATAAGTTCAAACAATTATATGCTGAATATAAAGCTAACGCTGAAAATTATACATATATAGCTAAGAATGAAGAAGATAGCCTTGATAAGGCCATGGAATACATGAATAATGATATAAGAGATAGGAATGCATTAGCTATTGCTACTAATGGTTTTATGGTTGTATTGGACCAGGATAATAATATGAAAGAGGTATCTAATGAAGATTACATGAATAACTTACAAAATTATTCTACTAAGACTAAAGGAGAGTTAGTACAGTTTCTTAAAGATAATTATACTGGAAAGTTTGGTTTAAAAATAATGGATACATATATAGGTAATGGAGCTTTAGGTAGCAATTCTATAGATAGTGTATTCATGGACGGTAAGAAAGAGAACTTAAAATATAAAGCTAAAGAAGGTAAAATTATACTTAATAATAGCTTGACCTCTTCTGGAGCCATCTCTATTGAAGAGTTAATGGCAGAGACTGATAATTTTATAAGGAATGATGTTAATATGACAACAGCCACAAATAGTAAATTTGATATCTATGAAATAGCTGGGTCTTTATATAGAGAAGCCTTAGATGGGTCTAATGACAAGTCTGCATTTAGAGCATCATTAATGTCTGAAGTATTTAAAAATAGAGATAACTTAGAGTTACTGTTTAAATCTAAAAAGGAGAATAAAAAGAGAATATTAGATAGAATGATTCAGGTAGAATTAATGAGTAGAGTTTTCGATAGTAGTCTTAAATTAGATTCTAGTAGTGCTGGTGGAGGAGTATCAGATGGAGCACCTGTTGGTTTACAGGCAGTTAGAAAAGATCCTAAAGTGGCTAGTATGGATGCTGCTGCATATGATATAATTTATTCTAAAGGGTCACATACTAGATATATTATAGAAAAGAATGACGCTATAAAAATATCAGATGATCCTGCAGATACTACATCTTCAGTAAGTGGGCTTGCTTTACCTACAGTTAATAATTTTATACCTTTATCAAGTCTAAATATCCCTGTAGCAGGATCGGATGACGCAGAAAATAAGACGAAAATAGCTCAAGCAAATATAATTTATAATCCAATATTTACTAATTTTAGTAGCTTAGAGAATTATTATACAGTAGATGGTATATCTATCCCAGGAATGCTTGGAGGAAAGACTATAGCTAATAACTTTATGATAGGGCACACTGCTATTGATAATTCAAAAGGGGTGGATCTTGTATGGATGCCAGTTCATGGTGATGGTACTCCTGCAGTGGAAGTATCAAAAGGATTAAATAAATTGAAAATAGATGCAATAGAACAGGTAGTGGTTACGTATAATAAGTATGCTAAGGATAAAGGTCTTGAAACTATCGATAAAAAATTAGTAAAGAGAATGCTTGATGGTAACTTTAAAGATACTGCTGTTAAATCAAAAATGAAATTATTAAACGAAGTAATAAGTAGTGCTCAATTAGTTAATAAGGATCTAGAAAAAGGAAAAGGTAACTATTCTAAAGATATGGTAAAATTATCTAGGTCTATTGGAGACACTGTACTAGGTCTGAAAACAGATATAAAGAGTACATACCCTGATATTAGATTAGGTAAGTTCTTAGCAGTGAGGATACTAGTGGATAATGATATAAAAATTGACGGTACTCGTTATGAGGATAAGTATAAGAATGCTAAAGGTAAAGGTAAAGCAGTGGATATTCATAAAGTAGAAGATACACAGAAAAACTACCTAGATGATACTATAGGAAAAGATTCTATGGGGTGGTTCTCACTTCGTCCTGATTCTATATATACAACTGTATTATTACCTGCGAAGAGCTCAGTAATGGCGAAACCAGGAGATAATTCATTGTCTTCATTACCTAGAATTAAATATGTAAGTAATATGTTAATGTCTATAATAGAACGTAAATTTGCAATAACAGCTGTTGATGTATCAGAATATTATGATCTAATAAAAGTTTAAAAAAATGGGAGAAATTGCAACACCGCAACAACAACAACCTACAAATAATAATCAACAACCACCAAAGGATGTTGTAAAGGAGGCTACACAAGCTGTTGATACTCAGTATGATGTTAAGGATGAAATAGACGGGGATAAAAAACTCGATTGGTTTTATGTGAATTTAAAATATCCAAATGAGTCTACAAAGAATTTAGCTATTACATTTGGTAACGATGCTTTTGATAAGCTTAAATCTGCTGATGATTATTGGGACGACCCCGAGGTTCAGAAGAAGTTTAGTGATATGTATGGGTTTGCAGCAGAAGTAAAATTTAAAAAGTTTTATGAGCTGGCTACTGAAAGTTTTTCTAATTTTAAACTTGGTATTCATCAAAAAACACTTACAGCTACAGAACTTCATGCACTTGATTCAAATAAATTTAAACTAGATATAACTAGAAGATTTGAAAATTTTGCAGGTAATATACAGCTAGGAGAGGAGTTTACAAACGCTCAATTTTCATATAGAGAAAGATTACAAGATATCAGAGAATCTTTTGTGGATAAGGATGGTAATGTAACTTTTAAATATTATAGATATAACCCAGATATGTTCGATCATATTATGGGTAAAGACGGGGTATCTGGGCTTGCGTATGGAGATATATGGGCTAACTATGACCCAGAAGCTGGTGTGTATGGTGCTTATATGGATGTTATTAAAGATGGAAAAATCTATGACGATAACATGCAAACTATGGTCGACGTTAGAAATGATCAAATTATAAGTAGATTAGATCTTACTACTGGAAATATATTCGATGGCCTTTTAGCAAATAATAAACTAGAAGATGATAGCATAGGAGATGTTTTAGCTATGATAGTTAGATCTCCTATAGGAATGCTTTCTGAATTAGTAGACACTGGTATTCAAGCATTTAGAATAGGTACTGTACTTTCATACGGTATAGGTAAAGCTCTAGTAGATGATGAACTAGATGTACAGCAAAGTGAGTTTTTTAAAACTATGACAAATGCTGGTATATATGTAAAATCATTCAAAGGATCTTCAAGTGATTTCTCTAGAAGTAAAGGAGTATTTGGAAGTTTTGAGGCAGGTCTTACTGCTTTATTAGATTTAGCATTACAGATAGGGGTTGCCCGAGGATTAGGTAGCGCTGCTTCATTTACAACTAGAAGATTAATGGCGGGATCATTATCTACAGGCGCACTTAGAAGATTAGAACAAAAAGCAGCTAATAAAGTTGTTAGAACTACTCTTACAGCATTTGCTGCTAAGGATGGATATAATGAGGCTAAAGAGATTGGGTTATCAGATACTGAAGCAGGTATTTATGCAGCTGTATCTTTTGTAGCTTTATGGCAAGCTACTAAATTTGCTGGATATATTACTGGTGAGTATGATGCAAGAGTAGTACGTAATAATATATCTACAATTATAAAAAGAGAATTAAATGATAATGTTGCTCCAGCATTTAGAAAACTTAGTCAAGAAGCTGCCAGAAGTGGTACTAAAAAAGCTGCCGCTGAACTAGGGAGTAAGCAAGGAAAAATGGCATTATCTGTAATGGGTGAAAAAATAGGAGGGTTTATAAAGAATATAAAACAATATATGCCTTCTGGGAAAATAGCTTTTGAAGCTCAACAAGAGTCTCTTGAGGAGATGAGTGAAGAACTTTTTCAAGATGTAGTTAAACATGCTACTTCTTTATATGGAGTACTGTTGAAGGATGCCAATGGCCCAGGGAATAAAAGATTTAAAACTATCTTTGATGACGGTTATTTTGAAGATGCTGTTGAGAGATATGCTGCTTCTGGAATATTAGGTGGACTTGCTGGTCCTATGGGGATGATGTTTAGTGGTGGTGGATTACACCATGAGATAACTGACACTTCTAATTTAATAGATATTATAGCTTCTGGAAGGTCTTCTGAACTAGTAGACATTCTTCAGGATATGAAAGAAAGTGGTGAATTAGGGCCTACTGATCTAAGTATAAATTATAATGAAAAATTAAAAGCTTTTGAACCGATTCTAAAAGGAGAAAAGATAGAGTCTCTTGGGGACATGACTTTTAACTCATACATGCATGATATAAATATAGTTACTACATTTATAAATAAAGGTATGAACGGTAAGGCATTAAAGAGAATTCAAGAGGATCCTTTATTCAGTGATCAATTGAATGAGACTTCAATGAGAAAAGATTTTATCTTTAATACTACACAGTTACTAGCTCTTCATGAGCGAACTAAACTACCTATGTCTATATACCCAGAAATGGATGCATTAACAGAGGCACAGCTTGAGAATAATTTACCAGAACAAGTAGGTTTAATTAGTAAAGAGATAACTAAAACTAAAGATAATATAAAAGCTATTAAAAAAAGAATAGCTAAAACTACCCCAGATAGAGAAAGTAAATCAGCTACAAAAGAACCTGGTAAACTTAAGCCAGACGTTGTTAAAAAACTTTATGGAGACGAGAAAGATAATACTAAAGAATTAGATATATTAAATAAAACTCTAGTTGCGTTAGAGGGCATTACAGAGTCTGATATAGAAGAGTTATTTGATCTTTATAGAAAGATTAGAGGTATTGCACAGGGTACAGCATCTGAACATTATCTATTACAGCACATGCTATTTAAAGATAAAACTTTTGGGCACCTATCTAATAGAGACCCTGAGTGGGAATACTTAGGAGAAACTCCATTTGTAGACCTTATGCATAATGCTACTATACGTTCTCTAGACGATGAAAAAGAGTTTTTAATAATTGGTAAAAAAGCATCTGATATAACTAAACAAATAAGATCTATTGATGAGTTTACACCAGAAAATATACAGAAATTAAATTTACTTTTTTCTGACCCTGATAATCCTATAACTAAAGAAGCTCTTGAGCATATATCAAGTAAATATGATGTTAAGTCTCAATTAAGCACTTTATTAAAAGGATTTAATATAGCTACTAAAGGTAGTCTTTTAACAGATGATGTTGGTAATTTTGATATAAAAAAAGCAAGAAGACTTTTGTATGATATAGTAGAAACAAATACTACTGCTGTGGATACAGATAATAGTTTAATACTTACAACAATAAGTGCGTCTAGCGTTAAAAAAATATTTGAGGATTTTAAAAAAGATCCTGAGGGAGCAACTATGCCTACTTTTTTAGATAATGGGCAAGACTATGATGTATATGATACTAAGATTAAAATTATCGATTTATTACCTAAAGTTCAACATAAAGAACTTCAAAAGATTATAAATAGCATTGATGATTCTGTATTTACACTTAGAAAAATAGGAAATAATGCAGCATTAAAATTAAAGAATCATCAGTACTTTTCAGCATTTGATTTTGAGAGAGGTAATATTGAGATTCTATTTAGAACAATAGGGAAAAGTGGTAAATTTACAAATACAGATGTATTTTCTGAGGGAGCTACTGAAGTTATTGATTTAATATCTAACCCTAGAGGTAATGGTAAATACAGTAAAAAGGATAATACTAAAGTACTCGCTGTTTTAAAGGATATAAAACTTAGAGAAGAGATGTCTAAGGTGCTAACAAAGTTTTATTCTAAAGGAGCTTTTATGCACTATACACCTATGTTAAAAGCGTTTAGACAAAATACTTTAGATATTATAGATAAGACATATGATGTAGACGAGCATCCAGACACTACTACAGAGCGCCATTCATATAAAGATTATACTGCGTTTAGTGATTTCTTTACAGATTTTATATATGATCCTACTACATTTGAAAATGTAATAAATGCTAAGAACAGAGCTTTACTGACTGATGGGGATAAAAAAGCTCTTATTAAATTTGATAATGTTGGTATAAATTTAGAACCGATAATGGTCTATAAAGATGAGAATGGTAAAAAAGCTACTGCCCCAGTTGAAGTAGATTATGACCTTTTAAAAATTCATTTACTAAGCAGTGATAAATTTGATAATTTAGATACATCTGAGGATATAGTTAGAGCATTGAATATGTTTAAAAAGCCTACTATAACAATACCACAAAGCATTGTTGGAGGAGATCCTTCTAAAAATGTAGTTGTAGTTCTTGCTGGAATATTTAAATTAAAAACGTTAGAATTTTTATTAGAGAAAACTAATTATTATATAGAACAATCTTCTGGGCATGGAGCTAATATGCCATATATAGAAGATAAGAATGAACAAATTAAAGATACTTTTAGAGCATTTAATGGAGTAATATCTGGAGATAATATAGAAGATATTGATAAAGAAGATATTGCTAAATTTAAAACTTTTGTAGAGGTAGAGATACCAGACTATAGTTCTATTGTAGTTGACTACATAAATAATAAAATAGATTATGTGGTTTTAGGGCAATTGAATATAAAGTTAGAAAAATTATTCTATAGAGTATTCCATGAGGAAAATATATCTAACCTTAATTCTGGGTCATCGTCTCAACAAACTATAAAAGATATTATATTTAAGCATGTTATTGAAGGAGTTATATTTGCAGAAGATAACTTTAATTCTATTTATGGGGAAAATAAAGCTGAAGCATACGCAAATACTGTACTGTTAGGAGCTATCACTACTGATTTTACTGATTTTTATGCTATCTTTAAAGGAAGGTTAGAAAATTTAGCTGATACTGATAAAGTAGTAATTGCATCACAAGAGTTTTCAGCTAAGTATTCTTCTGCGTTTATATACTCAAAAGAGTTAAGAGATGTATTGTTAGATAATAAAAATGAGGAGGATTATTTAAATACTGTATTTATATCTGGGGCCCCTGGTACTGGAAAATCTACCGCCGTTTTAGATCTTGGTTTAGATGTGGCTCTGGAGATTTTAGGAGCTCAAGATGAGAGTAATGTTACAAATGTTCTTGGAGTATCAAATAATGCTCCACAAATAAAAATATTAGATAGAACTTTAGGAGAGAAGAATGCTGGTGTAGCTGGGAAAAAAGTAGCTGATTTTTATGAGCTGTTAAGAAAGGCTGTTATTGATGAAAATAAACAAGCTCAAGAAGAGTTAGAAGAAGTAGGAGTTATTGTAATTGATGAGGTTACATATATACCTATAAATAAGCATGCTAACGGTCCTGTTACTTTAGGAGAAATTTCAGATCTATTATCAGAATATAATAATCTATATAGGCTAGGTCAGAATGAAGCTGTCTTAGTTACTATGGGAGATAGTAAGCAATCTGGATATATAGGAATTAATGGATCACAAGATTCTCTTCAAGGTAGAAATGTATTTGGTCTTCCATATATGGGGTTCTCTATGAGAGCTAGAAATTCTTTCTTAGTTAAAGCTTTAGATATTATAAAGACTATGGAGGACAATATAAAAAGTCCTTTTTCTGCTGGTGGTGAAGGAAGTTCTGACTTTTTAGTAATACAGGAGGCTACTAAATACGGTAGTTTAAAAGGCCGCCAATATGGTATGAATATAGTCAAGGGGGAAGAGACTGGAAATAAGACTTTTATAAATATATTAAAAGATAAGATATTACTTAAAGATATTAGAGCTAATTTAGAGGCTGAAACACCTTCTGGAGAGGATGCCTTTGATATTATATTTGGGCCAGAGAATATCAATGATTTTAATACTGCTTTAGATGGTAATAAAGAATTAAAAAGTATTATCGAAGATTTTAAAGATAGAGTTTCTATAATTCCTGCAGATGAAATTGGAGGTTCAGAAGCTAATTATGTTATTGCAGAAGTACCTAAATACCCTGGAGCAGTTAGCTATGCTAGAACCATTGGTATGCATAAAAAGTTTAATACTATTGCAACTAGAGCTAAGGATTTTACAATATTAGTATTAAAGGATGACACAATAATTTTACCTGGTAGTTCTAAATCTAGGCATATTAGTGAAGGTACAGTTATTATTCCTGAAAGTAGTGTAGATTTAGAGGATAAGAAATTTTTTGCTAAGCATTATATAGAGATATTAAGTGGAGTGGATTCAATAATTGTTACACCACCTGTTAAACAACCACCTCCACCAGTAAATCCTAGTATAATTCCACCTAAGAAGAAAAAGAAAAAGAAAAAGAAGAAGAAGAAAAAAGAGGATGATGACGATGACGACGATGATGATACTTTAAAAGGAGAGTTATTACAAATTAGTGAAGACTTATTTAGTGTAGATATTCTTTTATCTACTAATACAATAGATAGTTTTAATAAAATAAATGATAGTGGGGATATAGAAAAAGCTGGTCATACAGATAATAATGAGCAGGTTATAGTAAGACGATTTTTAGATAACGCTTATACATTATTAAATACTAATAATGCAGTTGCTAGTAATCTATCTATATTAAAAGCATCTTTTGAGGATGTTAGGATATCTAGTAAATTAGATAAGGATATAAAAACTTTATTTGGTAGTTTAATGGATCATATAGATAATGTGATGGCGGCTACCTTTGACGGGAAAGAAGAGGTTGCAGAGGACCTTGTAGATAAACTGAATGAAGTATTAGCTAAGATAGAGATAATCCCTACACCGACGTCTGATGACGTTACAGAAGAGGATAGACAATTGTTTGAGGACGAAATAATATCTTTAATAAAAAGTTATAATAATACTTACGCAATTCAAATATTAGAAACAGTGCTTGCAGATACTGTTGATGGGGAAGAAATGGTATTTAAGAATGCTAAAATGAAATCTCTTTATGACACATTACGAAAAACGTATAATCTAGATAAGGTAGTAAAAGCTATACAAGACGTTGTTGTATCTTTAAATGCAAAATCATTTACATTTACACCGAAAGATAAGAAGAAAGATCTAGATATTACAGATGCTAAGTATATTGATTTTATAGAGTGGATACAGGGTACAACTGAAATAGTTGCGCTTAGAGATATGTTTCATTCAATAACTAAAAAGAAACCATTTAAGAGACAAGATTTAAATGATTTATATACAGATTTATCTGAAATATATAATTTAAACCAATTAAAGAATGGGCTTAAAGAAGCACTTCAGTTACAAGCAGAAACTTTAGGAGAGGATATAATTCCTAAAAAACAAAGAATAAATAAATTGAAGAAAAAGTATGGTGGATATTTTAATAATAAACTTACTAAAAATAGAAAGGATGCTGGGAAATTAAAATTATTACTTAGTGGAATTACAGATAGGACATTACTTGGTCAAATGAGTAATGTATTAGGAAGTCTTAAAAAGTCAACTACTAAATTATTTTCTACTGTTCCTGGAATAGATGGGGATCTTGCTATTGAATTGGATAATGAGATGACTAAACTTATATCAGATGGGTTTACAATAACATCTATACGTAATACATCTAGAGATATTATAAATACTAGAATAGTTGCTTTAACGTCTCCAGCGGAGATAAAAGGATTAAAAGAGGAGGCCAATAAACTTGCTGCAGAATTAGGTATAAATGTGAAAAAAACTGATTTTGAAGGAATGGCGCATATGTTAATATACAGACATCTAGAATTAATTGAAAGTGCTGATGAGATAGATGATGAAACAATTGAAAAAATACATAGATTACATAGTATTTTAAAAACTAGTTTATTGCCTAAATATAAAGGAGATAATAATAATTTTAAAAATAAATTTATAAAAGTTACAATAGATGATCATGCCTCTTTAGAAAATTATATTAAGGAAGCAGAGTCAGAACTTATTAGAAATGAGATATATACAGTAGAATCTAGACATGAAGGATTTGGGCAAGTAGGAGTAGAACTAAAAAAATTAGGTTACGAAGCTATCAGTAATGATGATAGACTTGCTATATTTGGAGTAAAGGGAGATCCTCCTAAAAGAGTACCTACTAATATAGAGATTATATTTGTAGAAAAAGATGGGGGTGCTATGGAAGCTTTTATTGCAGTAAAGCATAGAGGGCAAAAATATATTATTTCTCAAGTGTTTACTGGAAGAAAGGTTAAGTTACCTAATGGTAAGACTACTACAATAAGCAGCCCTACTACTTCGGCATTGTTTGAAAAAGGTAAAAGGTTTATTAAAGAAAATGAAGGAAAACCTGAAATAATACTTACTAATCATACAAGTAAAGACGGTACAGTATATACTCAAAAGATTGGGGTATATGATTTTGGAAAGTCTGTATCTATTTCAGAAATACTTAGACTAAGACCTGGTAGTATAAATACATCTGATTCTACGGTATCTATAACAAGTTTAGAGAATGATGGAGTTAATGTTAGTAGTAATGCATATATTGTTAATAAAACATTAGTCGGTGGATTAAAGCATCAACAATTATTTTATTTATATTCTACACATCCTAAGATTGATTTAGATTCATCTGAGGTAATAGAGAAAATTAATGCAGGTACACTAAGTAAGAATAAAGCAATTACTGTAGAGACTGGAGGTATTAAAGTTACTGTTGGGTTATTACCAGTAAAAGGAAAGATTACATTTTCTAGAATGGGAGATTTTATTAAAAGTGATATTAAAAATGGTTTACCGCCAGCATTTAATTCCCCATTAAGTATGGCTATTACAAAAAGAGTAATGGACCTTACTAAAGAAGATGATGATTTTGATTATGTTAAAAATGCTTTTAATGAATTGAATGATGGGCAGAAAGAAAGGGCTGAAAAACATGTAACGAGAATTGTAGCTGATCCTAGTAGGAAAGAGGCATTAGATAAAGTAGTTGATATCTATATAAAGTCTGTTCAGAGCGATTCTAATGAGAGTGATAAATTATTATATTTAAAGATAAATAAAGCACATAAAAATAAGATAAAAAATCTTGTGCTTAATCTTGATTTATTATTTAAATTAAACATACCAAACATTAATAATGCGTTTGATGCTATTTTAGAAATTACAGGGTATGATTTTAAAGCTCCTGTAAAAAGAAATAAAACAGCTCAGTATTTAAAGGTTGATGCAGATTTCTCACAATTTTTCAAAGGTAGTTACGTTTCTAATATAACTAGTATTTCATCACCAGAATTTGTATTAGATGGTAATGCTGTTGGATTAATTAAAACTATTAGTAAAAAAGGTCCTGGACAATCTGGAATATATAAGAAGATTCCTTCTAAATTTAGTACTATAATAGCAGAGATTAAGAAGAATGGTGTAGATACTATTAGTATTAACGTAGAAAAACTTAAGAGTACTACAGGGGCAGATATAGAAGGTGTTCTTAATAAAGCTAAAGAAGATATTGATCAGTTATTAACTTTTATTAATAGTAATACTATTAGAAAAAGTGATTTATCTTTAGAGAATGTAAATCATTTAAAGAAAGCGTATAAAGATATAGTTGAACTTTTAAGTAATATTGATGTGGACTATGACTTTATACATACCACTATTGATGGTAATGATGTGTTGCGTGATATGATTGTAGTATATAATGATTATTTGTATGAGACTAATAAAAGCTCTTTACTTAATAAAAAGGCTGTTACTGCTTTTAAAGATAGTTATAATACATTCCTTTCTATAGATACAAATTTTGAAGTAGGTTCACCTTTGTATTCTCAATTATTAGCTGCCTCTTTTACAATAGAGGAGATACAGGAGATGAAGAATATAATGAATACAATAGATGAAAGTGATTCTTTCGATGGATGTGGTGTTGACTTTAATGAGGATGTACCCTTTTAAATAAAATATTAATATGAACAAATGTAGTAAAATAAGTTTAGCCTCTTTAGAACTAGTAGCTAAAAATAAAGATAATGACACTAAAAAAACTATTAAAGAGATAGTTAATGTCATGAATATGCATAAGCTTGAACCTGAAGAGGCTCTTAAGTCATATTTCTTTTTAAAAAATCCAAATGTACCTACAATACATAAAAAGAATTTTATTAATGGTAGGGATAAAGCAAAATATGCAAAAATTTTAGCCACAAAAGATTTTTCTAGTCTAGTTAAAATTTCTACTGATGGGGAGTATAATAGTTTGGAAGAGTTAAAAGAAGCTGTTATAAGTAGATTAAACTATGTTGGGGATAGAGAAGATTCTCATTCCGCCGCTAGGGGTTTAAATGACTTATTTGGAAGAAGTTCTGAGGAAGAAGTAGAAGAAGAGATATTAGCAACTATTCAGAAAGAAGAAAGAATACAAAGTTATCTTACTAGCTCTTCTTCTGATATGATGATTAAAAAGTCTAAGCGTATTGAAAAAACTTCTAAAGATATTTCAGGTTCTTCTGACGTTTGGGGATCATTTCTTAATGTATACTTTGAAGGAATGACTGATATTGGAACGGAGTTTAATGAGTTCGCTACTAATAAAGTAATGAATTCTCTTATAGATTTTACTGAAGAAGGGGTGGGATTTGTTGATAATATAAGTAAAGTTATAGAAGACTTAAAGACTGAAGTATTTGATTCAAAAGAAGCTTTGAAAGAAAGTTCTAGTGGAAATTTTGATATTACTAAAGCTAATCTACAAGGCAATGAAAATTTAAAAAATAGATACTTCTATGATATTTTACATAATGAATTAGATTTTATATTAGAAAACTCTATTAAGTTAGTAGTAAAAAATGATAGAGAAACTTATAATAAATATACTGAGGTATATGGATTTAATGGAGTAGAAGATGTAGGAGGAATAGTGTACTTAAATACTGAGTTTTTAGAAAAGCTGGGTGTTATTTTTATGAATGAAGAAGGAGACTATGAAACATCCAGAGGAGATTATATTATAAATACAATAGATTCTGATCTATATGATTTTAAAAGTAGATCAGATTTAAAACCAGATTCTTTTTATTATGTGGTGCATGATGATATCTATATTTATATAACAAAAGATGGCTCTATGAGAGATGTTTCTGTTAGATCTAGCTACAATATAAATACTAGAAATAATAGAAGAACCATGGCCTTTGGAAAAGAGGCAGATGTTTTAGATCAAGGTACTGCATTTATTAATAATATTTTTAGTGCTGTTAGAATAATTAGGTTAAACCCTAAGAAGATGGTGTATGAGTATGGGAATAGAATGAGTATTTCTGAATTTTATAAGTTATCACCATTTTTAATAAAAACTAGACCGACACTACAGTCTCTAAATGAAAGATTAAGTGAGCTTATGGATGGGGAGAATGTTGAAATAGCAAATATTGCTAGATCTACATATTACCATTTTTTCTCACCTACTTCTAAATTAGTTGGGGCTGATTCAGTATTTTCATTATCCACTAAAAAAGGAAAGGACGGCTTTAATTATCAAAATGATAATATAGTAACAGCATTAGGCTCAGCCCTTATATCTAAAAAGCATGAAAAGTATTTTGAGTTTAATGGTAACTCTATAAATATAACTAAAGACTTATTACAGGATATCCCTGAATATTTTATAGATGATAATCTTGCTACATATCTAACCAATAGAGGATATACAAAACCTATTATAGCGAATCATTTATTTGTTAAAGGTGGAGATGTTATAATATATAAAAATAATAAATACACTAATGATTCTATCAGATTAGATGATATAAAAACTATAGAGGATGCAATGGAGGCATCTAAAATTTTAAATTTGTCTTCTTTTACAGATCCACTTTATCAATATATCGCAGATAAGGAATATTTAGATAGAGATATAGAATCAGCCTTTGTTACAATAGTACAAAAATTGATCACTATTTCGGCTAATAACATGAAAACTAGAGTAGCTGGTAAAAAACAAAGTTCACGTTTAGGAGCTATTCTTGATGATTCTTACATCGCGCATGGAGATTATAAATATGTAAAACCTACTGTAGTATTTACTAAAATAGAAATAGATTATTTAATTCCTATATTTACTCCAGAGACATTGGGGAATGTTAGTGTAGCGGGTAATAAAAGGCCTTCTTTAAATCTTCCTAATAGAAATGCTTTTCTTCAAAGCCAGATTATAGATTTAAAAAAATTAAGTGCTTATACATTTAACCCAATATTATCTAAAAATTCACCTGTTTGGGATGTAGATACTTCATTATTAGACTACTATATAAAAGCTCCAATGACTTCTGGAGGAGTTACTTTAGGAGTTGCTGAATGGGGGCAAGGTAAAAGACTAGAATTTGAAATTATAAATGGATTTATTAACGGGCCTGTAAAGTCTAGAAATATAGGAGAACTTGGGAATACATTTTTTATACAGCCATTAGGGTATTCTGATAAAGCTAACCCTCATGTATTTAGAATGGTACTTGGAGAAGATGTGAATATCTTTAAACCAGGTACAGAGTTCGAACAACAGATGGAGGATGCATATATTAATTTCGAGATCGCTCGTTATGAAGATATGCAAAAAGTGCTTATAGAAGACATGGCATATTTCATAGGGGGTAATTATAATGAAATTTATAACACCCTTAAAAAAGAAGGAGCTAATAAAACTAGACTTATAAATTTATCTAAGTTAAGAAATATGCTTTTAGGAAAGACATACCCTACCCAAGGAGACATGACTAGACCTATAAACTTACTTCTTGATAAGATAAAAATTCCTAATAAAATAATTAAGTATGCAGAAACAACACTAGAACATAAATCTGATTTTGTTGATATTGGTGGAAATCATGTAATATTAAAGCCACATATGGGAGTAAGAGCAGCTGCTTTTAGAGATCATGGGGAAGATATACTTACAAAGCATATAGAGGATTATGAAGAATTAATGACTAAACATAAGGTAAGTAAGAAAAACGTTATAGATAGTTTTAGGTATGCTAAGCGTGCAATGAAATTAAGAGGAGTTAAAAAACAATATGTATCTTCTTTTAATGACATAGTAAAAAGAGTATTTATAGCAAACCATATATACGGTACATCTGTAAAAGTTATAACTATGGCAGATGAATCTTCTTATCCTATAAAAAAATATAATGCAAGCAATATAAGTGCTTATTATAAAGATATAGATACTGGGAAAACTAGTGGACTTGAGGATATAGATGGTATGCAGAAAGCTCAATACAAAAGATCTCAATCAAATCTTTCTGGAGGAGTGCGTTATATGCAGAATGAAACTATAGAAGGAATCAAACATAAGAGTAATAGAGATAATATACTTAACTTTTTAGAGATTTATGAAGATGAAGATGGAAAGTTAGAACATCGTTATGATAAGTTACAAGGAAAATCTTTATATGAATTATACGCTCTAGGTGTTATTGATTCTTTTGATAATAAATCATTAGTTAAAATAGATAAAACAGGTAATTTTTTAGTTAGAATAAAAGAAGGTAATGATATAATAGAATTTAAATCTACTCAATATGATGCTTCAGATGAGTATGATATAGGGATAAAAAAATTATTTACAGATGCTATAAAAGTAAGTTCTACAGGAAAGCAAAATGTAAAGATATTACCTAATACTAAAAATATACACAATAACCGTAAAGATTATTTAGAGCTTCATCAAATAGAAGATAAATTTAATGAGAAGGGGTTAGCTGCTATTTTACCAGATACTATACATTCTATTTTAGTAGAAGATCCTGTGTCTTATGTAAACTTACTTAATTTCTTTGGGTATGATCAAGATAACTCAGACGGTGTTCAATTTATACACCCTGTTCTATATCATATGTTTGATAATTCTAGGGGAGGAGAGTTTGGAGCTTTCCATTCTACTAATTATGAAGCCTTAAAAACAATTACCACAGTTATAAATCATAGAAATGCCAAACAACAACTTCAAAAGAAAGCTGTTCAAATGCCTTTTTCTATAGAGCAACTTACTAAGGTTGGTAATATTAAATTATGGAATGCTTTTAAAACTATGAATACTGCAGTAGAGTTCAAGAAGAAAAGAATGCGTGTTATTGTAGATAAAGAGGGAAATAAGGACATCCTTATATTTAATAATATGCAACAATTAGTTGAGCATTTTATTGCACTTAATAGTGATAATTTAACTGATCAAATTTGGGAAGATATTATACATACATTAGAAGAGAACCCTGCTAATATGTATTCATTTGTTGGTAATATTACTTTTGAGACAACTCAAAAAACAGGTAACTATTCAGAGAATACATTTGATAATATATTTGAAAAGAATTTCACTACTACAAAACCTAACTTATATCAAACTAATTATGAGTATAATTTTGAGATTTTATCAAAGGCGCACAGTTATGATATATCAGAAGATTCTGCATTATCTCTTCTTACTCAACTAGTTAACTCTATTTCTCTTGGAGGAGTAACTGATACAGAATCATTTAATTTACAATCGGCTATGGCCTCATTAGCAGAAGTTCATAAAGCTATATTAGGAAAAGATTTCGAAAAAATAGCCAGAGCTAAACTAGAAGAGTCTGGTAATAGTAAATATAATTCTATTATAGAAAGATTTTCTACAGGTAATTTAGATGTAGAAGGATTTACAGCAGAACAGAAAGAGTTATATGCGGATATAGTAAGAGAGGGGTTAGCATCTATGGCCAATTTAGCCTACAATGAAACTACAAGTCCTAAGCTTATAAAAGATTTAATAGATAATTCTAAATACTCTTTAGATACTCCTGCTATACAACGTATAGTATTAGGTACTTTAAGATCTAACTTATTTAAAGCTACTGTAAAAATAAAGCAAAATGGGTTTATTGCAGTTGTTACTACACCCCATTTAACAGCATCTGTTTATTCATATGTTACTGAGAAAGGTAAAAATAGAAGATTAACTAGACAGGCTTTTATAAAAGCAAATTTAAATAGATTTGACGAAACAAGTGGAGCTAAAGAGATTACATTTTTAATTACTGATGAAAGTTCTATCGCAATAGCGGATGAAAATCTTACGCCGTTCGATAGTATTAAGGTGAAAGAATTAGGAAAAGCGCCAGTAATAGTTGCTAAACATACTATAGTTGCTAATGAAGGATATCCTCCAGGGACTATCTTTACAATGGTATTACCTCCAGATTCTGTAGAAAGTACAAAATTAGATAATGTAACAGATATACTTAAAGAGTCTACTGACGAGAATGCATTAGCTATAGGAGATAATTCTTTAGTAAATATTGTAGAGGATGGAAAAGATAATACTTACTATGCTTGGTATGCACTAGAAGTATACGGTCTTGATGGACTTACTAAATTAATAAAAGCTGGAAAAGTTACTAGAAATACAGTTGAAAAATATTCTTTAAGATGGTACAAATACATAAATAAAGTTGGTGCAGAGATTGAAGATACAGAGGCTTTTAAAAACTATTATAGAATATACTTAAATAAAGATAGTAATAACTCTGATAAAGAAAGCGCAAAAGCTGTTTTATTCTTAGAACTGGTTAGAGAAGATAATGATGGAGATAAAATATGGTCTGTAATTCCTGCGGAAATTATAACACCTAACTTTTTAGCTGGTGCATTTAATCTTGACCCAGATGTATCTTTATCAGATATATTAGGTATTGAGGGGGATACTTTTGTAAATGTTAAAAATTACTTTAGAAACAGATTAAAATTTAATTTATTTAAACCTGTAAAAGAAACCTCTAGAAGAGAATTTCTACTTGCTAAATATGGTAGAAAGTATGCCTTTAGTGGAGCTACTTATATAAAAGAAATCATAGGTGTATTAACTAATAATACTACTATATCTTCTCTAAGTACTTCTGAAGTTACTAGAATAAATAATATTATAATAGATGCGAAAGAAGAGCATTTACAAAATAAAGCAAATTCATTTTTAGAGGCACTTCTAATAAATGCTTCTAGAACGCCTGGGCAAAGTATGCAGTCAGGTTATAATGCTAGAGTAATAGAATTTATAAATGCTCAGGGAAATGCTGTTATGGCACCAACTGAACACCTTGTAACTACAGGGGGTGACTTTGATATTGATACACTTAATATACTTACAAGTAATATTACTAAAGACGGTATTATACTTTCTTATGAGGAGTTTATGGATGAAGGTCACTTTAACAGAGAAAGATTCTTTAAGAAGTTCGAAGATACTATAAAAGAAGCTAATGAATCTTTAGATAATTACTTTACAGATTTTAAAAATATCCTTGATGAGAAGATTGCAATCTTAGAAAGTGCTGAAATAGAGAAAGAAGAAAAAGAGCACCAATTAAAAACCTTACATCAGTTACAATTTACTGAAAGTCAGGTAAAAAGAATGAGGAAAAATTTAAATACAAATATAATCAATTCTTTTGATTCACATGTATTAAATATAATGAAAGATAGTATTACTGGAGCATATAGTAATATAGATGCGGCTATTGCCGCTAGTACTCCTATGGTATTTACTATTATGAAAGCTATTGAGGCCACTGCTATTGATTTATCAGAGACTAAAAAAATTGAGTTTATGCAATACCATGGGGAATCTCCTATCTATAATATGTTAGCTGAAGAGGAGGCCCTTCAAGGTAAAGGTGGTATTAGTGTTTACGCTATATCTATAAAGATGAATGGGTCTATTCAAGGAGCTAGAGTAATGTGGGATAAAAAATATAAAGATTCTATAGGGGATTTATACGATAATGAAAATATAGATAATATTTTTGATGCTGTATCTGATAATGATGCTCCATACATGTTCCAAGGGCATCTTGAAACTAATAGTGTACGAAGACCTTCATTGAGATCTTTACAAAATTCTAGTGGGGTTATCTATTTTACAGATACTCCTATAAATGATACTAGTGCTAAGCATACATTTAATATAGCGTCTGCAACTACCTTAGTATTAACAGCTGGGGATACGTATAATTCTGCAGATAGTCTTGGTAAGATTAGGGATGATGCTTTAGCTAGCGGTTATTCATCAGTAGTTATCAAAGGGTTTGAAAAAAATGGATCCTTTTACAATATAGTAATACCTACTGAAGTTAATTCAGATTCTATTAAAAAACCTGAGAAGGGTACATTTAAAATAGACCCATTTAGATTTGATCTTTCTATCTCATATAGCCTTAGAGGGAAAAAAGTTACTAGAACCCGTCATACGTTCGCAGATTTAAATGAAAATATACTTAAACAATATGTAAAAAATAAAGATTTTAACAGAGCAGCATTTAGTATACCTTCTGAAGAACTAACTGGTCCTGAGACAGATAAACTAACTAGTGGCCTTATAGAAGTATTACTTAATAATATTAAAATAGATAGAAATAGCTCTGACACGCCAATTGCTGATATTATAAAAGAAGTATTTAATATAGATATAGATATTAAAGCTACTAAAATGGATGAAGCTATAATAGAATTTTATGATAAAATACATGCTGATAAACAACAACTAGTAGATGCTTATTTATACCTAATAGGGAAAGATACTATATACGATGTGCAAGCACAATTTATGTCATCGGCTGTAGATAATGCGAAAGAACTTATTCTTAGTAAAATTAAAGCTAATGACTTTACTAATTCAATCGTATCTACTATGATGCTTTTAGGATTTGATGCTAATATTATAGTAGAATTTTTACATGATCCTATGATGGATGTTATATTAGATAAGTTATTAGATAAGAAGGTTAATTTTGAAGATGTTTTCTTGTCTACTAAATTGCTTAAAGAACTTAAAGGGGTTAGTGAAAAGAATACTTTTGTAAAATCATTAATAAAGATATTAGAAGTTAATACAGAAGTATTTAATTTCTTAAGTGTTAAAAACTTAAATGAAAACTTTAAGATAGATCAATATGCCCTTGATAAAATTAATGGGAAAATAGCTACAAAAAAGTTATATAAAGCTATTTTAGATAAGGATATAACTAAAATACCTAGACCTAGGAAAAAAGATAAAGGTAAGAAAATATTTCATCCAGAGCTTATGATATTTTTACATGAGCCAACTAATGCTTTATTTGTTAATATCTATGAAGTAGAAAATTCTTTACTACCAGCACTATCTAGAATAGTAACAGTATTGAGAAAAATAAGTGGGGATGATAAAAGTGATATAATATATAAAAATATTAATAATTATATATCAAGAGCTTTAGTAGATATGTATATTAAAAATAAAAAATATACTGGAACTATATTAGATGATAATGGTAATGAAGTAGAGAAAAGTTTAACTGATCCTTATGTAAGAGAAGAATTTGTATTAGGATTCAAAGATTATTTTTTAAAGACTGTACATGAATTAAAGAATGTTTACGGAGTAGATACTAATGTGTTTGATTACTTTGGATCAGCGTTACAATATCAATCTGAGTTTTCACAATTAAATGTTCCTTTACTAAATCATTCTAGGCCTGATAATATAAAAATAGGATCTATACAACAGGGGATCAAGGACTTAAAGGTAACTGAAGAAGACGCAGAAACTACTAGAAAGAAAATAAAGTTTCATGATAATTTAATGAAGTATGCTCTTATTGTAAATGCTGGAGAAATTAAAAAGAATTCTTTGGTGGAATTATTTCCAGAGATTTTATTTGATTTTTCAGAGTATTTAAAGACTTTAAAAGATACTGATTTCTTTAGTATAGTAATAAAAAATAAATATATAAAAGATTTAATAAAAGGAACAGTACATACTAAAAGAGAATTATTAGAGGAGGTATATAAGCAACAATTAAGAGGTGCCAATAAGTCAGATAATTTTGAATCTTATGGAAATACTATAAATGACGACACTTTTGGGGATGATGCACAAGGGGAAAACATGCAAGTTTATTCTGCAGATAGTACTGAATTAGAGGATCAACTTGATCTTGATGAGACTACCAGTAGAAAAACTAATACACGTACTGTAGGAGGAAAAAAAGTAGAAAAAGTTCCCAGCAATCTTAGAAATAAGATATTTAAGTCTAATGACACTTCTCTTTATAAGGAGATCTTTTTAGGAGTATCTCCTGGGTTCCCAGCCTTTAGATTATTTCCAGCGGGTATCAAGGAGGCTATATTTAATGAGTCTGTATCTAGAGAATTTGAAGCATTTAATCTAAGTACTAAATTATTAGCTGACTTAAGTAGATCTGGCTATAGGATTGGTATGGCTTCTATATATAAAGGAGATAGCACTGTATTAGGTTATAGTGGTGTTAAGAGAATAAATAAAAAATTCTTTGATATGTATTTAGTACAGATAGGTTCTTTATTATATTATGTTCCTGGAATAAGTATAATGGAAGCAGATCCAGAAATATTTTTATCTAAGAATAGAATAGAAAAAGTAAGCGCTAAAAATATGTATGATGCTGAGAAAATCATAGATAAGGTTACTAGATTTATTCCAGCTTTAGAGGACTATACTATAGAGCGTGCAGGAATTGATGGATTTGTTATGAGCTCAACCACTAAAAAATTAATTGGTGGAATGGTGCTTGATAAAATGAATCCTGTAGAAAAGTCTGATATTAGTGTATTACAAAGAGACGATATACATGTTTTACAAAGTTCTAGAGAAGGATCGTATAGTAATATAATGAATAGAATGTTTCAAAATGTATTACAAAATAACTTTACATACGATGCAGAGGATGTTGATAGTGTGTTTGTACCTCATATAGTAGGAAAAACATTTAATGGTAATTTTGATACTAATACTTCTTTTACTATGAATTCTATTTATATGAAGATATTAGAGGGAGTTAATAAAATGGATGCAAAGGAATCATTAGTATTTATAGGATCTGTAACTCCTAACTATGGTAAAACTGGAGGAGATTCTAAACTTACCGAGATAGGAGGAGATAATCTAATTAGAAATATGATTAAAAAATATTTTGATGTAGATATAATAGCTGAAGGTAACTATACTATAGGTAACTTTAAAGTACATGTATCTACAGAATCTTCAGAAGATGGTACAATAAATACTAGGGTTTTTAAGTTCTATAAAGCAACTACCCAGTTGAGTTATCAAATCGAACATGAAGGTAAATTATTTACAGTAGATGTTAACAGGTATTGGGATAAGATTAGTAAAAAAACTATATCAAGTGTAAAAAATAAGAATATAAACAGTTCTTATTATTACAAGATGTTGTTTAATGGAATAGTTAATAACGTGCCACTACACGCTGGAGCGTTTCCTGAATCTCTTACAAAGATAGATGTATTTAATAATGCAGTTTATTTAGGAGTAATAGGGGATGTGAAAACTAGTAAAACTCTGGTAGTTGGATTACAGGCTGAAGGAGGATCTATTAATTATTATAAACTTAAGAATTCTAGAATAAAAACTCCTGTAGTAGATGGGTCTGATATAAAGGTATCAAAAGATATATTTAATAATATTTTAAGTATTATTGAAGAGGATAATGAGATAGGTGATGTTGCTAGAAGGAGATTAAGAAATAAAAATATTATATGTTAAAATAAGAAAATATGAATTGTAAAATTTCAATAGATATAAATAAAGGTAAGCATTCAGTTAATGTTTCTAAATATGGAGCTAATATAGCTACTGATATGCTTTCTGCTTCAAGTGTCTTTAACGAGAGCACATTTGAGATGGAGCAAAAACCTACAGTTTCTTTTGCATCAATAGCTAAGAAGACAAAAGCACAAAAAGTGTTATCAAGTTTCTTTTTAACTAATGATAATAGTAGTTTTAACTCTAATAGTATGAGGAAGATATACGGAGATAAGACTGTAGACAGCTTTATTAAACTTACATTATCTACAACAGAAGAAAGACTTAAAAAAGTTACTGCTATTTTTAATAGTAATAATAAAATTAAAAGTACTTTACTTACTGAGAATGCCCCTATAGTAGTAGAAGATGATAAATTCACAGCAGACGAGGATCCTACACGAGATTATATATCTATAGATAATACAATTTTAAAGCAGATAGATTTAGCAATACCTAAAAGTATAGTTGGAGAAGAACGTAATATTGAGTTAAATAATTTATTAAGTATTTTTATTACATCAGCTTTTCAAAGAGGGTATAGTGTTCATATTAAAAATCCTTTAAATGGTACTCACATCTCAATAGGTGCGAAAGCTTTCAATAAGGCTAATAATGGTAAGAATGCAAATTACATATCATCTAGCCAAAGAACAGATGCATTAGCACATATTATATTCTCTCAAGATATTATAAAAACTATTAGTAACTTAGATAGAGATAATACTAAAAAAGATAAGATAGTTCCTTCAAAGGATTCTGGACTTCTTACTGATTTCTTATCTGAAGAAGATAGAATATTTGTGGATAAATTTAAACTTATTCCACTATCAAGTAAGGCTTTTATAGCAGGTAGTATTGCGGATGTATTTTTAGAATTTATACCTAACTTAAAAGTAAATTTATTAACTACAGCAGAAATTAAAGAAACTTATAACAATGCTTTCTCTACAAAAAAAGGATTTATAATAGGCGGGGAAATAGTTATAAATTTAGATACATTTACACCTGATACAATGTTCCATGAGATGGGTCACTTCTATATGAAATGGCTTTCAGAATATAATCCATCGCTTAAGAAGAAGATTTTAAATAATATGAAGGATCTTTTTTCAAGTGATATAGTAAACTATACTAAAATATATACTGACACAGGAATAGCTTTTTCAGAGGATGATATATTAGAAGAGATATTTACTACTAAATTAGGATTAGATGGGTTTAAAGGATTATCTAAAGTAATGGATGTGAATGAAATACGTTCATTTGATAAAAAAGTAAAGCGCCTGGTATCTGATTCTCCAATAACAAATAGTAATCTTAAAGGAGCTGATATCTTTTTCGTAGATAATACAGACTCTTTTAAAAATACTAATAAAGATGTTATTAATATGTCTTCGATGGATATTACCAAAGAAGGATTCTTTGCGAGTTTATTTCAACCTGTACCATTATCTTCTAAATCTATAGTAGTAGGGCCATTTAAAAATGATTCTGATGTATCTATTGATAATATTAAGTTTAAAGCTAATATGGCAGAAGCTGCTAGTGCGTATGAGTATTTTCTATTGAATGGGGTAGATAGCAAGCTTGTTAAGAAATATGACCTTTCTACAGAACACCAAAATATACTAACTAAACAGCATGCTTTTATATTAAATAATATAGAGTTTAATAATTTAAATGCCCCAATGGTTGAGAATTATATAAACATAGAAATGGGAGATTATTCTTTTTCTGAGATATTATATAATTTTTCTAAGCAATTACAGGTAAATGAGGATCTAGAGAGTAAAGATAAAAATGTATTTAAATATAGAGGTAGAAGTATAAAATTAGATTTTCATCTTGGTTATGAACAAGAAGTAGCACTTAAAAAAGCTATTGATTTTACAGTAGAGACTAAGCATTCTACTCCTTTAATAATACAAGGATCAGCAGGTACTGGTAAAAATACAGTTATAAAAAATCTTTATAAATATTTAAAGACTCCTATAACATATATTTCTCCTACACATTCATCTAGTTTATTAGCAGCAAAGAATTTAAATGATACTATTACAAAGATGCCTAGAGTAATTAATGATGTAATAGGTAAATTATCTACTGGTCATAAAGTGTTTCTTAAAAATAGTGAAAATGACAATAGTGAACCTAATGGTATTTTTATTGTAGATGAAATAAATATGATTAATGATGAAGATGTTTTCTGGCTAAGATTTAATTTAGGTGGTTTTAATAAAGCTGAAATCAGTAATTTAACAGAGCAGGAGCAATCATTCTTCTATATACCTAGAAATACACCTAGTAGAACATTAAATGCTTTACGCTCAAGATTTACGCTAGAGAATGAAACAATAGAAGGTGAAGAAATGTATTTTATAAATACTCTTAGACCATCTGTTAAATTAGTGGGATTGGGGGACATTAAGAAAATTAGTCCTTTTTCTAACGAGGGCGATTCTATTAGTAAATTTTTTGATACATATAATACAGCTAAGATAGGTAAAATATATAGTGCAAAAGCTGAAGATCTTTTAGCTTATACTAATTATGTAAGAAAGCAACGTTCTTTTAAACCTGTAAGTATACAGGGTACTGATGAGTCTCTTTTATTTGTAAATGGGGAAGAAGACATGTTTACTTTATTTACAAAAGATTTAACATTAGATAGAACTAAAGCTTCTTTCTTAACTCCTGATGAACATGAGGTAGAGTATGTAAATAATCGTATAAAACAATTATTAGATGGTACTACTACTACTATTGTAGGTGATGCTATTGTAGGATATAAAGGAAGTGGTAATAAAAGTATTATTAAAAATAATTATACAGATAATAATGTAAAAGATTTAGGCTTCGCAGAGGATATTACTTATAAAGTTACAAATATTCTTAAAGAGGAGTTTTCTTTAGGAGAAAGAGTTTTACAGGCTGTTAAACTAACTGGAGTATCTGAAGAAACTTCAAGCTTTATAAAGCCCCTAAATAAGACAAAATTTAAAACTAAGAATCTATATTCTAAAGTTACTAGACATATTATACCTTTATTCAGTGATGATAATATAAACCTAGATAATATGCTTGAGGTTGATTTTTCTAATAATAGATCAGAGTTGGCTGATTATATAGCTGATAAATTTACAGAGATAGAAGAAAAAGACATATCAGCTGATGATGTGCAGGTAGAAAAACAAGCATTTATTACAGACTTATTTACTTCTAAAATAGATATAAGTAAAAAAATAGTAATAGATTTAACTACTAAGAAAATAACTCCATTTGCAGAAATAAATAAATTAGATGGTAATTATATAATCATTGAGAAAGGATTAGATTATAACTATGCTATGGATGTATATAAGGGAGCTGGTAAGAATATGTCTAATGTTTATATTGATATAGATAGTATTCAAGATATATCAGAAAAAGGAAGTATATATGATTTTCATAATAATAATATAAATGATTTTAAAAACTCTATGTTCTACACAGCTTTAAGTTCTGTAGCAGATAGGGCCGTAGTGTATTCTAAAACTAATAATGTATATTCAGATGAAATTACTACTGATGAAATTGGTATTAATGAGGAAGAATCTAAGTATATAAATAGAAAAGTAGGGGAGACTATAAAGACTTATACTAGGTCCTTTATGAAGAAATTGATAGGATCAGTTACATTAAATGATGATTTATCTAGAGTTGCAGATAATGGCGTATTTAGTATTTTAGATATGTTAGATATGGCATATACAGAAGGTACAGAATTTACCCCTATCTATGATATAGATAATATGAATGACGCTGTTACTCATATTAAAAATTTCACTCTTCAAAAAGCCTCTATTGTTGAAATTACTAACGGGTTGCTTAACAGAGGGTTAATTACAAAAACACCTGATGGGCGATTAGTTCTTAAAGATATTGATGGTAATTATATGGATCATAACGGTAATTATATCGACGGTCCATCTAGTCTGGTTGTAGGTGATGAGGATATTATTTCTAATGAGATGATTAGAAAGATGTATGGTTATCTTAATATAAATAAGGATGCTTCTCAAATAATGTTTGCCGTGGATAGAAAAGTTATTAATACTGCTATTGACACTGTTAAAAGTATATCTAGTAAAATAGCTAGAAATGATAAAGGTAGATATGAGATGAATGGGGTAGAACTAAAAGGTGCTACAAGAATAATAGAAGATGAATTTAGTGACCCTTTTGAAGTAGATCAACATGTTAAGTTGAGTATTTTTTATGAGGGTGTAGATAGTATTAAAAAGGTTTACATCTCTCAAGGGATGTCTGAGAAAGAAGCTGAGAATAAGGCTATCGCACAAAGTGAAAAAATATATTAGAGGCTGGTCCAGCTTTCCAAAAGAAAATGAAAGCTAAAAAAGATGTCTTTGAATTTAAAAAGGAAGAAGGAACTTATATACATAATATGTATGAATTCTTTGTAATGGCTTTAAATTATTCTCAGTCTATTGAATATAAAACTAAAGTTAAAGGATATGATTATACTTATTTTTTAGGGCCTATTCAAGATGCTATAGTTAATGAGGATAGAGCTAAATTTGAGAAATACTTTCAAGATAATTTTTTCGATAGATTAAAGGGGGAAACAAAATCTCCTGAATATATTCAGTTTAAGAAAGCGTTTAATTTTATACGTAAAAATGTAAAGAATGGAGATTTAGTATTTGTAGATGCAGCGCTAAGTTCATTAACATCTTTCTTGAAAACAAATGTGTATAGAGCTTCATTACCTGGGCCATTAACACTTATGCCTGAAGTAGTTATAGGAAATGATTCTATGGGTATAGTAGGTATAGTGGATTTAATGGTAATAGACGGTAGAGGTACTGTTCATTTATATGATTATAAAACTAAAGAAGAGAATAAATTTCATAACTGGGCATATTTAAAAGGAAATGTTAGACTTAGAAATGAGATGGATTCTTATAAGAATAATGCTATGACAAAGGCTAGTATTCAATTATCTTTATATAAACTTATTTTAAAAGAAAGAGGATTGGATGTTGGTAGTACTAGCGTAGCTTATGTAGAAGCTGCTATTAAAGGAGGTGATCCTGCAAATATTTTCAGCGATCCTAAAAAACTTAAATATAAAGTAAAAAGAATCTTTAAAACTTCTTTAATAGATGTATCTGCAGATTTAACAAAATACTTTAAACGTGAAGGTGTCGACAACTCAATTATATATGAGAACACAGATGCTGCTGAAATAACTGATTTTGTTGTGCGTGCAGCTGGTGGATTTAATATAGAGATCCCAGGGGATATTGAAGTTACAGCTAAAAGAATATATGATAGATCAATAGGGAGAAGTAAATTTAATAGTGAAAAACAACAGGCTGTTCAGCGTATCCTTAATATGGGAGGGACTGATAAAAAAGGTCTAAATATTGTATTACCAGGGGAGATTAAACATACTATTCCTAAAACCATAATAGGAGAAAAAGCTACTATTGAGTATATTGTTGATTTAATAAAGAAAAGAAAAGGAACATCTTTTATAGAGAGTGATTTAGAATCTATTTTCAATAGTCTAGATAGAAATAGAGTGATTGAAGAAGAGACGTTATCTGCTGGAGATAAAGAAAAAGCTATTAGAGGTTTACTTAATGGTACTGATTCTTCTACTTATGAATTTATGAAGTTTTCTTCTGATATTAATTATGGTACTGATTTTAATGGGGTATCATTCTTAAAAAATAAAATAACTGGAGAGGTTAGAATTATTGTATTAAACCCTGATGAAGAACGTTTTATTCCTTTCAGAGAAGGGTATCATAACATATTAGGTAACTACATAAGTACTAATGCTTTAAAAGCACAGTATCCTACAATAGCATGGACTAATACTAATTTCAATATGAGATTAATTAAAACTGGTCTTATGATATTAAGAGCTAAGCAATTAAACCCAGATTTTAAAGTCAGTATGATTTTAATGAATAGAGGATTTAAAACTGGTAATGATCGTCCTATTAAAGTAGATATGCTTGAGTTGATGGAAGTTACTAAAGCTATGATGGAAGAAGCAAATAAAGCAGGAGAAGAGTTACCTTCAGTGTTTCAAGAGTCTGTAAATGATTACGATACATTTAATCCTAATAATTATATGCCTGATCCTTTATTAGCTGTTAGTGATTATATAGAAAGTCTTACTAGTAATAATATAGATCTTGAAAATGTATTTTCTAAAAAGGGAGCTGAACGAGCTAGAGCTGTTTCTAAGATAATTAAGAATTATGACGAAACTGTAGATTTTCAAAAGCTGTTAGATGCAGTACAGGATTTACAACATTCTTTAGAACTTAGAATTAGCCCTTCAAAAAGAGCTAGTAGTGATGTTTGGAAAGTATTAGATGATTCTATTTTATTTTTACTAGGATTTAATTTTACAATAAGTCCTAAAAATACATCATGGACTCAGAAGTTCTTTTTCATGCCTTCTGCTACATCAAATGTATATATGTCATCATTTAATAGAAAAATAACTACTTCTAATACTGCTTATAGAACAGATTTTATAGCTTATAAAAAGAAATTTAATATCTTAATTCAAGATTTAGCTGATGAAAATGGAGTAAATATTAGTGCCTTAGGAGAGTCTTTATTTAGAGCTAGTATGAAAGATTTAATGACTAATCTTTTTGTTGATCCTACAAATACTGACAAGGCTAAAGCTTATACTTTAAAGAGTGAAACTGCAGCTGGGTTAAATAGCGCAGAAAAAGCTCTGATTAGATTTATTAATGAGCAAATGAATTTAAATATTGAAAACTCTATAAACAGATCTTTTAATATAAAGAATGGGTGGCTTCCTCTTATACCTAGATCTAAGCTAAGCGCTAGAGAAGATACCGACGCATTAGAAAGAGCTGAAAAATCTCTTAAAAGTTTATATAAAATAAAAACTAATACTACTGTAGATAACCATGATTTAGATACTAGTAGAGAAAAAGAATTTTCTACTAAGAATGCATTTGATCACCAAATACCAGGTAAAAAACAAGAGGGGTTACAATTTACTAATGATAGAAGATATTTATTAGGTATAGACGAAGATGGGAATGCAATTGATAATAATTCAGATGGTATATTCGAAGATAATATAGAGAATATTGTAGATGCTATTGTAGCGTCGTCTCTGCAAACAGTGCACTTTAGAGATGTATCATCATTTGGTAGAGCTTTATTTTATAATGTTAAAAGAGAAGAACAATTAACTGGAAATACATATGATAATATATTAGATGTACTTACTATTATTCAAAGAAAGAACATTAATAATAAAACGTCTGATGAAAAAATACCAGGGCTGGCCTCTCTAAACAAGATTGCAACTGGAGCTGTTATTGCAGGTTCTATTAATCAGATGTTATTAGAGACATTTACTAACCCTTTAATAACTATGGATAATTACTTAGGTGATTTAATCTATGGAACAATATTTAAAGGGCAACGAGAATTTGGTCTTACTAGTTATAGAAAAGCATTTAATATTGTTACTGGAATTACATCTAGTAAAGATAAAGCAGTTTTAGAAGCTATTGATTTACAATATGGTTTCTCAAATAGTGATTCTACTGAAATGCAAAAAGTATTAAAAATGCTTGAAGGTAATTCTATTTTCCAAAGTCATAAATTAATGTATGTTAATAAGCTTATTTTAGAATCTTGGCAAAAAATTACTATGGCTGCCTATATGATAGAGCAGGGGAGTTTCTATGCTCATAGTCTTGATGGTGATGGTAATCTTGTATATGATGATACTAAAGATAAACGTTTTTATGGTGGAAGTAATACAGAGTATAAAGATAAATTTTACAAAGCTACTAAAGCAAAAATGGCTACAGAAAGATCTGGGTTAACTGGAACTGTCCGTGATCCTTACGACGAAAGAGATCTTGCAAAAGCTTACACAGAATTTGATATAAACTATTTAAAAGAAAAATTAGTGGAATTATATTCTTCTTTAGATAATAGTTCTAAATCCATGGCTATTTATTATACTTGGATGAGTTTTATAACTAAAATGAGAACATGGTTATTTGCTAAAATGGGACGTTATTTTAAAAAGCCTATGACTGCTCAAGAAGGGGCTTCTATGTCTAGACTTAGAAGAATTAAAGATGATAGTGCAGAAGGAGGGTATAGACTAGAATGGGTAGGAGAAGCTTCTGAAGGTATTCTATTCTCTGTTTTTGGAATTGGTAGATTATTTATGGAATATAAATTTGATATGTTTAAGAATGGAACTGTTACAGAGGTTCATAAAAAGAATATGTCTAAATTAATTGCTGATATGATAGTAGGATTAGGGCTTGCAGCTGCAGCCTGGGGAATGTTTAATATGGGATTAGATGACGACGATAGAAAAAACCCTTTAGCTCAGATTGTATATAAAAGATTTATGATGGCTACAGGTGATGCATTTTTAATTAAATCTTTAGTAGATACTACTATGGGAAATGGGTCTATGTTTATTGGCCCAGCTATTATAAAGAATGCTTTTATGAAAGCAGGTTCTGCTGTTTGGATGACAGGTACATATGGGTTTAATGATGATATCACTCCAGGAGATGTTGGAGAATCTTATATAAGAGCGGCGGCAGGGTTTTATGGCCCAATTAAGTCAGGTACTCAGTTATATGACATCTATAAATCTTTTGATGACTAACAAAAAAAAAGCCCCAGAAAAATCAAATTAATGACTCCTCTGGGGCTTATGTATTATAATTAATCTATGAAAGCAAGCTTACTTAGCTCTTCTTTTCCTATAATATAATTATTTATTTTAAAATCTACTATTAACATAGTTATTCGTTCGTACGCTTTATTCACTTCAATACCAACTTCTTCCTTGGAAAATACATCCACATTATCAGGTAAATCAGATACCACTGAATTTATCTTATCATAAAGATGGTCATCAAAATCTATTAAAAGAGATAATAACTCGTTCCCAGAATTATAAATTTCTTGAGATAAATTGAATCTTATTAATAAGCCCATTATAGCTGTATTTAAAAAAATTTCTCCTTTTTTATTCTTTTTAGCTAATCCTGGTAATTTTAAAATATCACTATTAAAAAGAAACCCTTTTGCACTTATACTATTTTCTTCATATAGAAGTTTTCTTATCCTATATTCATATATAGGAGTGGCTGACATTCTATTAAAATTATATAGAGGAGACTTTTCATCATCTGTATGTAAATCTTCCTTTGTTAAAATTAACTTTTTCTTCTCTTTATTTAGTTTTCTCATAAACTTCAATTATATTAAATTTTTTATTCAGTTCTGTTATAAAGGTTAATAGTACATTAGCCATAATATCAGTTTCTTCACCCTCTTTAAAATCTATCATCTCTAGTGGAGCTATCATCATCATAGGACTCATGTCTAGCTCCATTACAGACTCATCTTCATGGCTATTTTTATACTCTAAAATAAAGGTAAAAGAATTAAACATCTCAGGCATTTACTACTGGAACATCTAAAAGCATTTTTAACCTGCTTTCAATTAACTCCAGAAGCAATTGTTGTCTTTTCATAGCATATAGGGCCCTATGAGCCGCAAGTGCTGCTTCTTTCTCCGTTTGATTTTCACGTATTAAGTGTTCATTATTATTCTGATCATATTTTTCATTGATATTAATAATATCTTTTTTAATTGTAAACCTCCAACGGTCTAACTCTGTAATATCTGTTTCTTTCTGTACATCTGATTCATTTATTCCTAATGTACTATTATATATTTCTTTATTCATATTTTTATGTATTTAAATTTTATTACCAATTTTCTATCCTTCTCTTTTTCTACAAAGATATATTCATAACTAGTCCTGCTTCTAAATTGTGGACTATCATCTCTGAGAATCTTAGTATTAACCATTGCATCCTCAAATAACTTAGTTAAAATCCACATGTTAGTTATATCAGGCGTCTGTGATGTATAAATATCATAGATTTTAATATCTATACTCATTCTATACCCTAAAAATACTGGGAAAGGTTCTGTGAATCTTTTTTCAATATATTTAGTAAAATAGAGATGATAAAAATTAGTAATTTGAGACCTTAATGTCCAATGCATATTCGTGCTGTAAAAAGCTTGTCCATTAAGATTCCAATATTTTGTATTTCCTGCTTTATTATCATTTCGTATTAGTCTTTTATTAGTACTATCAACATAATAGCTAGTACGTCCAAATTTTTTAAGGCGGGCCCCCTTATGTTTCAAAGGGAGCTTTGTACCTTTCTTATAGTATTGGGCAGCTATTTTTCCAACTGGCATTTTATTTTTCCAGTTCTTAATAGTCATCGTAAAAGTTGTTTTATTTGTAATCATGTCAACAGGCGCCCCATCCGCACGAATTACATTTTTTACAACCTTCCTCATATACAACATTATCATCTCCACATTGTGGACATTTTGTACCTTTACTGATACCATCAGGGATGAATGTTTTTAATATCCTAGCAATTGCGCTATTGAATCCAAACATATCACCACTAGTTTTTAATAAGTCCTCTACTATATATATAATATTTCTACCATGGCGTAATGACCCTGATATCAAGCGCGTTATAATCTCTTGCTCGTCAGTCATCTTACCAGTAATTATTCTATGACGACTATCCTCATCGTCACCAACAAATTGATAATCTCCTTTTCCTACCTTAACAATTTCTCCATTACCTTCTTTAGTTCCACCTTTATAAGCAAACAGCTCATAAGGGATACCATCCATTATACCAACAAATACACTAAATCTATCTCCTTTACTTATAGTAGTAAAAGCAATACCCTCTACAACAGGAGGACGTTTTATCGAATTGTTATACATAAATTTTTGGTAATCTCTTTTCTGCGCATCTGTAGTAATAAGAACGCCATCTCTGGAACCATCACGATATACAGTTATTCCTTTAAGTCCAGCTTTCCAACCATCGATATAAATATCGTTTACTTTTTGAATACTTACAGTCTTAGGTAAATTCACAGTTGAACTTATAGAATGCGTTGTATATCTTTGTACCATTGCCTGGGTTTCAATCCTCTCTTCTGCGTATAGAAATTCTGCTGTAGACATAAACCATGGGGACGCTTCAAATGCTTTTTGTAGCAATTCTTCATCCCATTTATTTACATCTGTTCTAGCTACAAACTTTCCATTGTTAAGAAATACATTTTCTATCCACCATTTAAATTTAGGGTGAATTACATAATGCTCTGTCCATTTATCTCCATTATCATCTACAAAATCATAATCTACTGCATCAACAGTAAGTTTTTTTCTTCTTTTATAGAAAGCACTGAATAAAGGTTCTATACCAGCTGTAACTTGAGCTAGCATACTTAATGACCCTGTAGGGGCAACAGTTGACCAACTTACGTTTCGTCTACCATATTTAAACATGCGTGCTGCTTGTTTTGGAAATTCATCACAAAGCATTTGGTAAAAAGAATTCATTCCATGTAGTTTGCCATCTATCTCTAGAAACTCTCTATCTGGATCCCATCCTTTAAAGGGCCCTCTTAATACAGCCATATCTATTGTACAGTCTAATTCTGCTCTAAGCTTAGTTTTCATCACTTCTTTGATAAAATCTAAGGCTTCTTGAGAACCGTATCTTAGTCCTCTTTTTCCAATAGCTGCAAGAGTATCTCCTAAACCAGTAAATCCTAGTCCAGTTCTTCTCCCATCTGCACCTGCGGTGTATAATTTTTCCCACACATTTTTTTCTATGTTTTTAAGATCTTCTGGAATATCATCTAAAGAAATTTTATCAATGATATCTCGAATTCTTAAAAGTTCAAGATCAACAACATTATCACTCATTCTCATAGCATCATAAACAACACTATAAAATTTATCTAAATCAAAGCCTCCATCTTTAAAAGGTTTGGTTACAAATCCAAATAAATTTAATGCTATTAATCTACAACTATCGTTTGCTGGTAATGGTATTTCTCCACATGGGTTAGTACTAATAGCCTGATATTGAGAGTATACACCTGCAGGGTCTGCAAATTTAATAGCATCCCAAAATAGAATTCCTGGCTCAGCTGATGTATGTGCAGCTTTAATTAAGCTATCCCATATAGTTCTAGCTTTTACCCATCTATGCATTCTAATAGACTTCTTATTTCCACCTTTACGCTGTGTAGCTGTATACAATTTATCAAGCTCTTCATTTTCTCCTCTTACTTCTCGTACATTAATATCTTTCGGCCATCTTAAACAATATTCTTTATCTGCAAGTACTGCTTCCATAAAGGTATCAGAGACTTTTACAGAAATATTAGCTCCTGTAACTCTAGTAAGATCTTGTTTAATATGTATAAATTGTTCTATATCTGGGTGAGATATATCTATACTGATCATAAGTGCGCCTCTTCTGGATCCTTGTGAGACTTCTCTAGTAGTATTACTAAATCTGTCCATAAAAGATACAGCTCCTGAGGAGGTTTTAGCAAAATTATTCACTGTAGAACCTTCAGGTCTAAGTGTTGTAATGTCCATACCTACCCCACACCTCATTTTCATAAGTTGTGCTAATTCTTGATCTGATTTAAATATACCAGAATAAGAATCATAAGGTGAATCTATTACAATACAATTACTTATGGATCCTAATGTTTCAGTACCAAGTACTGCCATTATACTTCCTTGCGGAATTATATGAGCAAATTCATGCATTGATGCAAATATATCAGCATCTTCTAAATGCTTTCGTTCAACATAATATGAACTTAAAGCCTCAATATATTCTTTTTTATGTGCTTTAATTGTTTTCTTTTCTTCAATAATATTAGACTCTTCTATACTAGAAAATGCTTGCGCTAATCTCATGTGCATATCGTCTGGCGTCACCTCTCCTCCGTCTTTATCTGCATATTTTTGAAACCATACTACTGCTGCCAGTGTATCTAATCTAAAATACAACAAAAGACTTTTAATATCATCATCTGACATATTATATTTTCTAAAGATATTTAATTCATCATTAGTAAAATATGTAGCGACATTTGTTTTGTCTGTTTTTTTCATTTGATTTAATTAAAAAAAATGCACCCCTCTTATAGAGATGCATCTTAAAATTATGTATCCTTTTTCTTATTCTTCGCAGCTAGTTTAGCTTCTGCTTCTAATTTAGCCTCTTCTGCTAGTCTAGCCTGTACAATATTATCATCATGAATAGCTTTTTGCCATTGAATAATACTTCCAAGGTGCCCCCATACTTGATCTACAGCTCTTTCACGTGCAAATTTTTTACCTATTGCGAAATCAAAATTCTCAGGATCTATTACTGAACTTGTTCCTATTACTTCATAACCCGTGTTAAGTATTAGTAAGCAAATTGTAGTCTTACTTCCTATTTTAAGAAATTGTTCTGCTATTATAGCAGCTTCTACATCTTTTTCAGTTACTCTAAATTCTTGTTTTTCTTCCATTTTATTATTTAAATTATTAATATTAATAGTATATTTAAAACGTTGAAATAGTTATTTTATTGTAACGGTTCAACTATCATTTTTGGAGCAAATTGGGCTATATCACCTTTATTATCTGTTTCAAAAATAGTAAATCCTGCGTTATTACTCCATCCGCCTGTAGAAGAATAATCTTCACCAGTATAAATGGCTGGAACTACAACTCGTCTATAATTACGTCTGTCGTCATTACTTAAAACTTGCAAGCTATGCAAATGTCCTCTTAGTATCATGTTGAACATTGTTGGTTCGCCATGGTCTAAAATTATATCAGCTGCATTTTTCTTATGATAGTTAAAATGTCCGTGTTGTAAAATATAGCAAACTCCGTCAGATACAAAAGATACAGTATCGTGATGGAAATGAATAGGCATTTTAATAATCTTTGCTAGCATATATACTAATATATCTAACATACTTGATTTCTGGTCCTCTCTATTATCAGAACTTCCTCTATCATGGTTTCCACCAACAGCATAGATTCCTGTAACATTATCAACATTACTAATAAAATCAACAAGCAATTCAAAAGCTAATTTAAATTGAGCTGCATATTGTTCTGCGATAGTATTACCTGCACCTGTATGGTTGAAAGCGGATCCTTGGAACATATCTCCCATAATAGCAAGAGTAACTCCACTATATTCTCCTTCATTTACTGCGTTGGCTATTGCGTCTAATCTCTTCTTAATCACCTCTTTATCAAAGTCATGCGTACGTTGTACTCCTTTTACAGAGGCCCCCGCGTGCATATCAGCGATAGTAACAACACATGTTTTAGTGCTCTCTACTTTCTTTTTTGGTAATGAAATGGTTTTCGTTACCACTTTGAATTCTTTAGAAATCTCTTCTATTTTATTATAGAATTCAATTTCTTTTAAAGATCCTTCATTTATAACTTTACGGTAGTTAGCCATAACTCTGTTATTATACTTTTTCTCAATATACTCAGGATTATTAATCACTGTATCAAGTTGAGAATCCATATAAGAATCTAAGTCAACTGGGCTAAGCTCAGTAAATAGATGAGGCGCTACAATATTAGAGTCTTTATAAAGTCCAAGTTTGCGTTGGATTGTACCAAGGACACTTTGTCCATTCTCACCTAGTTTACCAAGATCATATTTGTTGATTAGAGCCGTTCTAGAGAGGTTTAACCCCTTTCTAGGATAATCAGTAAATAACTTACTAATAAGGTCTCCTGATACGTGTAATTCACCCCCAAGTACATATATACCCTTATCATAGGTATAGGAAGTACCACCAGAGGTTAACTTCATTTCTTCTTCTTCAACAATAACTTCTAATTCATTAACATCAATTTCTTGATTTTCTTCTTGAGCTACTATATCTCCAGAAGAAATATCTACTAATGGAAATTCATCCAGGTCAATATCTTTTTTACTTCTTAGGAAATTATCATCTCCTTTTTTAATGCGTTGAAGCATACGTTCTACTGTTCCTTGTGTAAAAGGAAAATCTGGGTAATTATCGTCTACCCAACGAGCAAGCTTAGCGCCTTTGACATCAGGGTTCATGTCAATAAAATCCCTTAAAAATTTAATTATATTCATGTTTTGTTTTTTAATTCAACTCCAATTTCGAAAAAAGAATCTTCTAATAAAGTAGTAATATTTCCTACTATACCTAGATCTTTCTCTAGTTCTTTTCTTTTTTCTAAGTATTCTTTATACGCGACAAAGTCAGCAGGAGCTAACATGATTATTGCGTTCCCTGGTTCAATTCCAGGACTTTCTACTATTTTTAAATCCATATTTTTATTTTTAATTATTTAATGATAAAGTTTTACATATTCTTCTTTTTTAAGTATTACACTTTTTCTCTTTATATAAGGATCAACAGTGATTTTTATACCTCTAAAGGATTGGCGAGCATAGTTTATGAATTCTCCTCTTTCCATACGTTCTTTATCAAAAGCCCAAAACATTCTATCACTCATTATTATCTCTCCAGGGTCAATAAAAGTATACTTTTTCTGGAATACAAATATTAACTCTCCTAATGTTTCAGCTATACGTTCAAATCCTATTTCAGCATCTACGATAAAATCTTGTGTTTTCACAACTGTGACTCTATTATTATAGCTTGTATCCATTATAACATCATATTTAATTCATATTCTCCAGAAGCTAACTTCTTTTCTGTTATAGGAGTCTTTTCTCCAAGAAACATATTTCTATATTTACTTGTTGTACTTGATCTCCTCCAGTCCTTACCTAGCTGTATTTTATCTCTATCACTTGGCCTAAATGCTACAGTAGAAGCGTAACTTTGCAGAAACGCTCCTTGTTTTGTGTATATAGTACAGTGATTTTCAGACATAAAACTAACAGTAGGTATATCTTCTTTGTTTAGTTTCATACTTTCTCATATGTTTTATGAAAAATAGCTTCATCACATGGATAAATCTCTCCTTCAACTCCTTTGATAATATAACTACCTCTAGGGGCTGTCATTGTACCTTCCATAGTTTTAATAGATATTCGTACATCACTATGCCCTTCATTTATAAATCCTACGTCCCCTCTTTTAATTGCATTCACAATCCACATAGGGTCTTCTTGTTGTTTTTCGTCAGCAGTCCATTGAAAAGCTTCAATTACTACTGGTTTTTTTCTATATATTCCCATACTTTTTTTATTTTAAAAGGCGGCTTCGGGTCTTTCAGGGATTCTGGTTTACACGACAAACTGTCAATCCCTTTTTCCATGATCACCTAAGATCACGTCGTGCCTAACAGCTTCACTCACCGCCTTTCTATTATTATATCTTTTTTCACAGAGTTTATTATATCTCTTTAAGTCCTTCTCACGATCATCACTATAGCCCCAAGTAAGGACATATTCAAGACCTACAATTTCTTCCCATTCTTTATTCGTCAAGTGCTTCTTTAACATTCCAATCTTTTAATCTATCTATATATAATTCAGCATCATGTAATGATTGGTGCTGGCTCACTGAATTAGCAAGCGCATCAAACTCAGATATATTAATTATTGGTCTGAGTTCTACATTAAATAAAGAAAGAATACTATGGATTTTCCATGTTGGATACCCTTTCTTTTCTAATTTTTCAATCAATTTTAGAGTTGTCATCTTTTTTAGCTTTATCGTAAATTTCTTGAAGTCCTTTAGTTAAAAACCCAATGAACTTTTCTGGTGGTACTATTGCTATTCGCATACCACAAAAATCTTTATACTCTATCTCTGCCATTACTTTCCTGTGGATCCTATTCCACCAGTTCTAACATCTCCTACAGTAAGGTTGTCATCTGCAGGATGAGTCTCAATAAACATTCCTTGTACAACTTTACTACCTTTTTTAAGAATTACAGTCTCTGAACCTGTATTATATAACTTTACAAAAATTTCTCCCTCATTAGAGTCATTATCATAGTAATCAGCATCTATAATTCCAGTACCATTTGTTAATACTATTCCTTTTTTAAATCCTAGTGAACTTCTTATAAAAAGCAATAAGACTTCTGTAGATCGCATATAAGCTTTAACTCCTAGAGGAGTAGCTATACTATGTTTGCCTGGAAGGATCTCTAAGTCAAATTGAAGTTCAAAATCATACCCTGCTGAACTAACTGTAGCTCTCATAGGTAATTCTGCTCCTTTATTACTTTTTGTTTTTTTAAATCCCCTTAATTTATGAGGAGGAAAACCTTTCATATCATGTGTTATAGTCATAGTCATAATTATTTAAATTTTTTATGAAAAGCTTTAGAAAGTTCTTTTGCTTTATCATGTAATTCTTTATTCTTTATTGATTTTGTTACTGCTAATTTTTCAATTTTCTTATATATATCAAAAGGAAGAGATTTATAAATATTATAAAATTTAATATAATTCTCCTCCTTTATTGATAATAAGTCTTCTATAGTATTCTTTACTAGGTCTATATTAATCATAATCCCATGCATTTTAATCTTGTTATTATATCTTTTATAGGCCTATTAAATGCATAATCAGATATATCTTTATCTATTACTTTTATTTTTCCATTTATTTTAAATCTTACTACGGATACAAACATGACTTTAAATAAGTCTATATCTCTTTTTCTTAGCTTATTTGCTCCAGTTACACCAGCTAAATCATAATCAAATATTATAATAACCTCATCATAATTACTCTTCATCCATTGTATTTCTCTATCTGTAAAATTATATGTTTCTGAATGAGGTGCTATTATATCATATTCATCTTTTAAAAATGTATGAAAAACCATTATATCTTTTAAAGATTTTGTAATAATAAGTTTTTTATTTTTTGATTTGTTTTTAGTAACTTGTTCTATACCTTGTAAATAGTGCCCAGGGCAAGTATTTCTCCACTTAAATTCACCTGCATTAGGGCTATACAATTTGATTTTATTATATATTACAAATGCAAATGTTAAGGTTTGTTGTGAGACAGTATATATTACTTCATTATTTTCATTTAGAAGCTTTTTTACTGACTTAACATTATAGTATTTTAAAGTTTTTTCTGTTATATGATATTTATTCCAATAACTTATATCTTTTTCTGTAAAATTTCTAGATGTAAAATTTATTACTCTTTTAGAAGCAAAAAATGAAAGGTCTATTTTTTTACGTATAAGAGTAGTATTAAATTTATTATTTTTATTTAGTATTCCTAAACCTAACTTTTTATCTAAGTACTCTATTATTTCATATCTATTATTTAACGTTTTACCATCTTGATATATTGCATAAAGTTTTATAAATTTGAATACATCTCCTCCTACCCATGCAAAATCTTTAAATAAAATTTTATCTTCATTTTCAGGTACAAATAAAGCAAAAGTTGGTTTTTTATCAGTCCTAATAGGGCTTAAGATAAAATCACCAACTTCTACTTCAAACCCTATAAGATTACAATAAATCTCATAGGGAGTTATATGTTCAAATAACTTTTCGTCTAAACTTTTAACACTGTTTTTAAAAACTCGTGTTAAATTCATAGCTT